>Ga0114968_10001831_pt1 | contig 16432 bp, 7 predicted proteins | sample M_130807_EF_Meta_FD_87020 | JGI IMG/M metagenome (GOLD analysis project Ga0114968, IMG submission 87020) | Freshwater microbial communities from Lake Montjoie, Canada to study carbon cycling - M_130807_EF_MetaG | ecosystem: Environmental > Aquatic > Freshwater > Lake | place: Lake Montjoie...
GATGCCAATCCGCTGGAGACCTTCAGCCACGTCGCGCGTGAGCTGGGTAGCCGTAAGATCGCCTTCATCTGCGCCCGTGAACATCAGGCCCCGAACAGCATTGGCCCGGCTTTGAAAAAGGCCTTCGGCGGTGTCTATGTCGCCAATGAAAAATTCACCCTGGAGTCCGGCAATGCGATTCTCTCCGTCGGCGATGCCGACGCCGTCGCCTTTGGCGTCCCTTTCCTGGCCAATCCTGATCTGCCGAAGCGCCTGGCCCAAAATGCGCCGTTGAATTCGCCTGATCCTGCCACGTTTTATGCGGACGGTGCTAGGGGCTACACCGATTACCCAGCGTTATGAAACCTCCCCCAGGCCTCCTTTACTCCGTACTGGACCTGTGCCCGATTCTAAAGGGCGAGACTGCCGCGCAGTCCTTCCGCCACTCGCTCAATCTGGCGCAGCATGCGGAGCAGTGGGGCTACCATCGCTACTGGGTGGCCGAGCATCACAATATCCCCGGTGTGGCCAGCGCGGCCACCTCCGTGGTCATTAGCCACATCGCCGGTGGCACTTCCACCATCCGCGTAGGCTCCGGCGGCATCATGCTGCCAAATCACGCACCGCTGGTCATTGCGGAGCAGTTCGGTACACTGGAGTCACTCTACCCTGGCCGCATAGATCTCGGTCTTGGGCGTGCTCCCGGCGGAGATCAGCTTACGGCCCGTGCACTGCGTCGCGGCCTCGGCAGCAGTGGCGATACCTTTCCGGCAGATGTGCAGGAGTTACAGAGCTTTCTCGGAGCACCCTTGCCCGGCCAGCGCGTTCATGCCGTACCGGGGCAGGGGCTCAATGTGCCTCTCTACCTTCTGGGCAGCAGCACCTTCAGTGCCACACTCGCGGCAGAGATGGGCCTGCCGTTCGCCTTTGCCTCCCACTTTGCTCCCGAGCTGCTGCATCAGGCGCTGGACATTTACCGCACCCAGTTTCAGCCATCCAAAGCTCTGGACAAACCGCACGTGATGATCGGCGTGAACGTCATCGCCGCTGACACGGATGCGGAGGCCAGGCGCCTCTTCAGCTCGTTGCAGCAGGTCTTTCTGAATCTCATCCGTGGCAGGCCCACGCAACTTCAGCCTCCAGTCGATGACATCGATGCTCTCTGGAGTCCAATCGAGGCCACCCAGGTATCCCGCATGACTCGCTGCTCCGCCGTCGGTGGACCCGACACCTTTCGCCAGCAAATCGAACTCTTGTTGAATGACACCGGTGCAGAAGAAATCATCGCCACCGCGCACATCCACGATCAGCAGGCGCGACTGCACTCTTTTGAAATCGCGGCGCATGTTTTTAAAGAACTGCAGCTCACACATTCGTAACTACACTCCCCCCCCCCTCAACTCCCATGGAATACAGACAACTCGGCGGCTCCGGCTTCAAAGTCCCCGCTCTCACTCTCGGCACCGGCACCTTTGGCGGCGGCACAGAATTCTTCAAAGAATGGGGCGCGTCCGATGTCGCTGAAGCCTCGCGCCTCATCGACATCTGCCTGGAAAACGGGCTGACCATGTTTGATTCGGCCGACATCTACTCAAACGGTCTCGCCGAGGAGATTCTCGGCCAAGCCATCAAAGGCCGCCGCGATCAGGTGCTCATCTCCACCAAGGGCACCTTCCGCTTTGGCGAAGGCCCCAACAATGTCGGCTCCTCCCGTTGGCATCTCATCCGCTCTGTGGAAAACAGCCTCAAGCGCCTCGGCACCGACTACATTGATCTCTACCAGCTTCACGGTTTCGATGCCATGACCCCGGTCGAAGAAGTCGTCGGCACTTTGGACGATCTCGTGCGCGCAGGAAAAATCCGCTACATCGGCGTGTCCAATTTCTCCGGCTGGCATCTCATGAAATCACTGGCCCATGCAGACAAATTTGGCCTCACCAAATATGTCGCCAATCAAACCTACTACTCGCTCATCGGTCGTGAATATGAGTGGGAACTCATGCCCCTCGGCGTCGATCAAAAAGTCGGCGCAGTCGTTTGGAGTCCGCTCGGCTGGGGCCGCCTCACCGGCAAGCTCCGCCGCAATCAGCCCCGCCCTGAAACCAGCCGCCTCAATCACAAGCTCAGCTCCTCCATGGGACCGCAGGTGGACGACGAGTACCTCTACAAGGTCGTCGATGCCCTGGATGAAGTCGCCGCCGAAACCGGCAAGACCGTGCCTCAGGTCGCCCTGAACTGGCTCCTCCAGCGCCCCACCGTTTCCACACTGATCATCGGCGCGCGCAACGAGGAGCAGCTGCGTCAAAACCTCGGTGCCGTCGGCTGGAACCTCACCACCGAGCAGGTGGCCAAACTGGATGCCGCCAGCGAGAAACCCAAGATCTACCCCTACTGGCACCAGGCCGGCTTCGACGAGCGGAATCCGTTCCCAACCAAGTAACGCTGAGTTCAGGGCAGCCATCTCACGAGGATGGCTGCCTTTGCTGACGGGCGGCGGATGGTCAGCCGCTTTTACCAGAAATATGCAGCGGGCTCTCACGTCATGGTGTGGCACGACCATGAAATACCGGCCTCTCATTGCTCTGCTCCTGTCCGCGTCTCCCTTGCTGGCGGCAGTGCGTTTGCCTGCGGTCATTTCAGATCACATGGTATTGCAGGCAGGCAAGCCTGACGTCCTCGTCATTCTAGTAGATCAATGGAGCCCGCGTTACCTGAGCTGGGAAAATCCCCAAGTGCGCACACCACATCTCGACTGCATCGCCGCAGAGGGCATGGTATTCGACCGCTGCTACACCACCTCTCCGATCTGCATGCCGGCCCGCGTGTCATTGCTCACGGGATTGTATCCGCACAACAGCGGCCACGGCATCTGGAGCAATGCGCTGAACTACCACGTGCCACCCGCCGAGGCCACGATGTTTCAAGACATCAAAGCCGCTGGCTACACCACCGCACAGATCGGCAAGACCCACTGGACCTCCGGTGCCAGCGTGCGGCAGGCATTCCCGAAGATCGAGGAATACCACCGCGCCCTGGGCCTGGACTACGTCTTCGACGTCTCAGGCCCGCCCGATTCCCTCACAGACCGCAGCCCTTACGGCGCGTATCTGCGCAATCTGGGACTGCTCGATCAAGTCGCTAAAGACATGCACGAGCGCTACGTGAAATGGGAATTTCAGCCCAAACCAAGCCTCGTGCTTCCGGAGCACTACCACGATGTATTTGTCAGCCGCGAAACCGCCGACTTCGTCAGCAAACAATCCGCAGATCAGCCCCTCTGCGTCGTGATGAGCCTCCACTCGCCGCATCCCCCTCTCGATGCACCAGGCGAATACGCCACCATGTATGAAGCCGGTAAATTGACCCTGCCACCCAACGTGCCCGAAACCTTCCGCCGCGAGATGCGCACCATCGGTCACCCCGAAGCACGCGAACTCCTCGCCAACTACCTCGGCAAAATTTCACTCGCTGACGACTGCATCGGCCGCGTCGTCGAGGTCTTCCAAAAACGCGGCACTTGGGATCAGGCACTGGTGTGTTTCACCGCAGATCATGGCGAGATGATGGGCGCGCAGGGAATGCTGACCAAAGGCCGCTTCTACGAAGAGTCCGTCCGCGTGCCTCTGGTGGTTCGCTGGCCCGGGCGGGTGAAGGCCGGCCACACCAAGACACCGGTGCAGTTGTTTGATGTCTATCCCACCATCGTCGAAGCCATAGGCGGCACGCTTTCACCACGCCGTCAGGCCGTCTCGCTGCTGCCAGTGGCGACTGGCAAAAAAGGCACAGTGCGCAAGGTGGCCATCAGCGAGATCGGCGCTCAAGCTCCTCTGAACATGATGGCCACGGACGGCCGCTGGAAATGGTGGGTCGATGACAAAGGCGAGTTTCTTTTCGATCTCGACTCCGATCCCTTTGAGATGACCAACCTCGCCGCTGATCCCGTGCATCTCACCACCCTGAATCAGATGCGCGAGAGCATGCTGCTGCAGCTCCGCTCAACGCAGACCAATCTATCCGAAGGCTACAAGTCCAAGGTGCAACGCCTGCGCGAAGCCGAGGGACAGGAAGGCGCGGGTAAAAACAAAAAGAAGCCGGTCAAAAAAATCCCATGAGATTTCTATTTCAATGCCTTATTCTGCTGCTCGTCTCACTGAGTGCGTTACGCGCTGCGGATCAGCCCAATTTTATTGTCATCAACATCGACGATCTCGGTTACGCCGACATCGGGCCGTTTGGTTCCAAACTCAATCGCACCCCCAACCTCGACCGCATGGCTGCCGAGGGAAAAAAACTCACCTGCTTTTACGCTGCCCCAGTATGCTCGCCCTCACGTGCGGCACTCATGACGGGTTGCTATCCGAAACGCGTCCTGCCCATCGGTGGCGTGTTGTTTCCTTCCGCGGCAGTCGGCTTGAATGCAGCGGAGCACACGGTGGCGGAACTGCTAAAGGCAGCGGGCTACGCGACCGGATGCATCGGCAAATGGCACCTCGGCGATCAGCCGGAGTTCCTGCCGCCGAGTCAGGGCTTCGATTATTACCTCGGCATTCCCTATTCAAACGACATGGGCCCTGCCGAGGACGGCTCGAAGAGCAGCCTCGGAGATAAGCTGCGCGAACTCAAAGCCGGAAACGGTCCGCAGGACAATGAAGAGGGCATCCGCGATGGCGCAAGGCAGCCGCCCCTGCCGCTGGTGGAAAATGACAAGGTCATTGCCCGCGTGAAGCAGGACGCGCAGCAGGGCATCGTGCAGCGCTACACCGAGGCAGCGGTGAACTTTATCCAGACAAATAAGCAAAAACCCTTCTTCCTCTACCTGCCGCACACGGCGGTACACGGGCCGCATTACCCAGGAAAGCGGTTTGCCGGAAAATCACCGCATGGCATTTACCACGACTGGGTTGAAGAGGTGGACTGGAGCGTCGGTCAGGTGCTCGATGCGTTGCGTGCATCGAAGCTGGATCAAAAGACGTTAGTTCTGTTCACCTCTGACAACGGTGGCACGACAAACGGCATGAACACTCCGCTGCGTGGTGGCAAGACCACGACGTGGGAAGGCGGCATGCGGGTGCCCACCATCGCCTGGTGGCCGGGAAAAGTTCCCGCCGGTACGAGCAGTGATGAGGTGACCGGAATGTTTGATGTGCTGCCCACCTTGGTGAAACTCGCAGGTGGCAAAGTACCGGCGGACCGCAAAATCGACGGTGGGGACATCTGGCCGCTGCTTGCAGGAGAGTCTGGCGCGAAATCACCTCATGAAGTGTTCTATTTCTACCGTGGCATGAAGCTCGAAGGCCTGCGTTCCGGCCCGTGGAAACTGCGTCTGGTCTCGGCGGCAGAGGCCGCACCCAAAACAGGCGATACACCGCGCACCAAGGTGAAAGCTGGAGAGAACCAACTCTACAATCTCGAATCCGATATCGGCGAATCGAAAAATGTGGAGGCAGAAAATCCCGAGGTGCTGCAACGTCTCCTCGCGCTCGCGGATGCCACGAAAAATGATCTGGGCCTCAACGACAGCGGTCCCGGTGTCCGTCCGCTTGGACGCGTCGAAAACCCCAAGCCCATCCTGAACAAAGAGGATCAGGTTCGTGCTGGTTTGACGGATGCGCGTGGCAATAGCGCAGTCGCAAAGAGTGCCATTGCCATTGCGGAGACGAAGGCCGCACCGCATCTCAATGTCCTATTCATCATGGCGGAGGATCTGCGCGCCGAGCTTGGTTGCTATGGCGCGAAGCACATTCAGTCACCCAACATCGACAAGCTCGCCGCACACGGCACCTTGTTTGAGCGCGCCTACTGCCAGATGTCCGTCTGCAATCCATCGCGTTCCAGCCTGCTCGGCGGTGTGCGTCCGGAGACCACGGGTGTCTTGGACAATCAGCATTTCCTGCGCTCTCAACTGCCAGACATCGTTACTCTTCCGCAGCACTTTAAAAACAACGGCTGGCATTCCATGTCGCTGGGGAAAATCTTCCATCACAGCGATCGTGAGCCGGGCGATGATTCACAATCATGGAGCGAGCCTTCGTGGTATCATGGCGTGCCGGATCGTAGCTGGTTCTCCAAAGAAACGGATGAAAAGCTGAAGGCCATCAAAAAGCTCCCTCCTGACAAGCGCCCAAAACTCGTCCGTGGTCCTCCCTTTGAAGCCGCGAACGAACCTGACGAAGTTTACAGCGACGCCCACACCGCCGCAAAAGCCATCGAGACCCTGCAACGCCTCAAAGCCACCGAGAAGCCATTCTTCCTCGGTGTCGGCTTTCACAAGCCTCATCTGCCCTTCACCTGCCCGCAGAAGTACTGGGATCTCTATCCTACGAGCACAATCAAACTGCCGGCTAACTACCAGCCATCACCCGACGTGCCCGCACCCGCGCTGCACAACTGGTACGAACTCCGCACCTACGGCGATGTGCCGGCGGCAGGTGGCATTCCAGACGAGATGGCGCTCAATCTGATTCGTGGCTATCGCGCCTGCACGAGTTTCGTCGATGCGCAAATTGGCCGCGTCCTCGATGAACTGGACCGCCTGGGCCTGCGCGAGAACACCATCGTCTTCCTCCTCGGTGATCACGGTTATCATCTCGGCGAAAACGGCATCTTTACCAAGATGACCAATTTTGAGCTGTGCACGCACGCGCCGCTCATCATCAGTGTACCGGGGCAAAAGCCCGGCCAGCGCACCCGCGCTCTCGTGGAGTTTGTGGACATCTATCCCACGCTGGCAGAACTCTGCGGACTCAAGCTGCCGTCTCATCTCGAAGGCACCAGCCTTGTACCCTTGCTCGCCGATCCCGAGCAGAAGTGGAAGCGCGCCGCCTTCAGTCAGTACCTGCGTCCCGGCAAAGAGAAGTTCATGGGCCGCTCCATTCGCACCGATCGCTGGCGCTACACCGAATGGACCAACATGAAGGATGAAGTCGTCGGCACCGAGCTTTACGACGAACGCACAGACCCCCAGGAGAACCACAATCTCGCCAAAGACAGTGCTCACAAGGAGACAGTTGTCGCCATGTCCAAGCAGTTGCACGAGGGGCCAAAAGATAAAGTGGCTGCAAAACAGAAGACAGATCGACCCTGACCCAACTGCATGAATAAAACGCAAAAGATGGAAAAGAGCTGCACGCATTCAACAGGGACAACGCGGCGCCAGTTCATTAAGGCTGCCGCAGCGTTGCCATGGCTCTCACATGCGGCGGACCCATCACGCACCGCACCGCGTGTTCTCTACAGCAACGACACGACGAACATCACCTCCTGCATCAGCCCCTTTCACCAAGAGCGCGAGCCCTTTCGCAAGGAGATGCTCGAAGCCACGGTGGATGAAGTGACCGGACTCGTGGACGCACACATGCTACAGCCCGGCCTCGGCATGGTGCCCATGTGGCCCAGCAAGGTGCTGCCACTCGCAGAGCACTACGCCTGGATCAAGGAGCGCTACGGCCAGAAGCCCGATCCCTTCGGCCAATATGTTTTGGATGGCGGTGATATCGTGCAGGTCTTCATCGACCGCTGCCGCCAGCGCCAACAGGCTGCGTTCATTTCCTTCCGCATGAACGATGCGCACCACAAGGAGTTCAGCGATCCCAAACCCGGTGACAAACCCGGCAGCAGCATCGGCATGAGCGTGACGAAACATTACATCGACCATCCCGAATACCGCCTCAAGCCCGGCTCTCTGCGCGGTGCCGATCTCGTCCAAAATTGGGCCGTGCCCGAGGTGCGCGCGCAGAAGTTCGCGCTCATTCGCGAGCTGTGTGAGAACTACGACCTCGACGGCCTCGAACTCGATTTCCTGCGCTTTTACGGCTACTTCCGCCTCGAAGAAACGCCACTGGAGCAGCGCCACATCATCATGACCAACTTCGTGCGCGAAGTCTGCCAACTGCTGGATCAAACCGCCCGCAATGGCAAACGTCGCTGGCTCTGCGCCCGCGTGCCCTGCCACCTGCCGGCACTCGATGTGCTGGGCCTCGACTTAAAAGCACTCGTCGCTGCGGGACTCGACATGGTGAACGCCTCCGAGCACTACTTCACCACCCAGCAGCACGACCTCGCCGCGATTCGCAAACAGACTCAAGGTGCCACGCTCTACTTCGAACTCTGCCACACCATCTGGAAGGGCGACAAAGTCACCAAAGGCTACGACGTCTTTCCCTTCCGCCGCGCCACCCGCGAACACCTGCACACCTCCGCCCACCTCGCCTACGCGCGCGGCGCTGACGGCGTCAGCCTCTTCAACTTCGCCTACTATCGCCACCACGGTCAGGGCGAAGGCCGCGGCGTCTTCGGCGAGCCACCATTCGAAGCGCTCAAAGCCTTGAGTGATCCCAAAGCCCTCGCCCAAGAACCCCAGCACTGGTTCATCGCCCCAGGCTGGCGCGCACCCGGCATGAAGCCGCTGCCCGTGCCGCGCAAAATCGAAGCCGGTAAACCTGCCAAATTCAACTTTGATCTGGCTCCTCCAACCGGCCGCTGGAAGCAGGATGCCCGCATCCGCATTCAATCAGACCAGCCGTTCGGGAGTGGCGAATGGACCGCCACATTCAACGCCGAGTTGCTGAATCCGACACAAGATGTGTCCGAACCATCCGCCGTTTCTTATCCCTCATTACTAGGAAAACCCGAAGAATTGCGCGCCTGGATCATCCCCGCCAACCTCCTGCGCGAAGGCAAAAACAGCCTCGAGGTAACCCTCAAAACAGGCGAGCCCGTGGCGGTAGTCTTTGTCGATCTCGCCGTTGGTCAGGCTTCTTGACCAGCAAGGCGGGCGTTCCTAGCGCGTCTGGTTCATACCACCCATGAAGTCGTTTCTGTTTGCCTTTGCTTTCTCTTCCATGCTCTCCGCTGCCACCGTGGTGGAGTCCGATCTCTGCGTCTATGGCGGCACCAGCGGTGGCGTCGCAGCCGCTGTGCAGGCCGCACGCATGGGCAAGACTGTAGTCATCGCCGAGCCCGGCCGCCATCTCGGTGGCATGACCAGCGGCGGCCTCAGCGCCGTGGACATCGGCGATCCCCGCTCCGTCGGCGGCATCGCTCGCGAATACTTTACCAAACTCGCCGCCACCGCGGGCGTCACTTTGGCGTGGGGCATAGCATTTGAGAGCAAATCCGGCGGTCCCGCCACCGGCGGTGCCTATGCCATCGAGCCCCACAAGGCAGAGCAGGTGTTCAACGACATGGCACATGACGCAGGAGTAAAAGTGCATTTGAACGCAAGACTGAGTGCCGTGAAGAAAGACGGCGCACGCATCACCGAATTTGTCACCGAAGACGGCACCGTCTTTCGCGCCAAGGTCTTCATCGACGCCACCTATGAGGGCGATCTAATGGCGAAGGCTGGAGTCAGCTACACGCTCAAGCGCGAGGGCAATGCGAAGTATGGAGAAACCTACAACGGCATCCACTACGTGGAAAAATTCATGCCCCACACCTCATACGCACAGCCCGAAGCAAGCGGCCGTCTCAAAGGTGGCCAAGGCGTTTGGGATCGCGATTTCCCCCTCGATCCCTACGTGGTGAAGGGCGACCCCAAAAGCGGCCTGCTTCCTCTCATTCAAGCCAGCGAGCCAGGTACACCAGGCGAACCCGCCCCCGGCGTTCAGGCCTACTGCTTCCGCCTCTGCCTCACCACCAATCCGGCCAACATGATCCCCATCACGCCGCCCTCGGACTACGATCCCAAGCGCTACGAGATCATCGTGCGCTTCATCGAAGCCTGTCTCGCGAATGGCGATGCCATGGACTTGCGCTGGTTTTCCAAGCACGATGCGCTTCCAAATGACAAATGGGACTTCAATACCGCGACCTTTGGCGGCAATCTGCCCGGTGCCTCTCATGCTTGGCCGGAGGCCTCCTACGCGGAGCGCGAGAAGATCGCGAAGCAGCACGAGGAATATCATCGCGGCCTGCTGCATTTTCTGGCCACGGATGCGCGCGTTCCGGAAAAAGTGCGCAAGGATATGCAACGCTTCGGCCTGCCCAAAGATGAATTCACCGACAACGGCGGCTGGCCTCACCAAATCTATGTTCGTGAAGCTCGCCGCATGATCAGCGAGCTCGTGCTGACAGAGCACCACACCTTCGGCCGCACACACGCACCCAAACCCATCAGCCTCGGCAGCTATGGCACGGACACCCATGAAATCCGACGCATCGTGAAGAACGGCGTGGTCACGCGCGAAGGAAAAACCGCAGGCGGTCGCGATGGCGCACCACCGTATGGCATCGGCTACGAGGCCATCGTGCCAAAGCAAAGCGAGTGTGACAATCTCCTCGTCACCTTCGCCCTCAGCGCCAGCCACACCGCCTTCAGCAGCATCCGCATGGAGCCAGTGCTCATCTGCACCAGCCAGAGCGCGGCCGCAGCGGCCTGCCTGGCCATCGACGACAAAATTCCCGTGCAGCAGGTGGATTACACGAAACTGAAGGCACGCCTGGAGCAGGACGGACAAATTTTGGAATGGAAGCATCCTGTATCCAAGAAAAAGTCCACGCATTGAAATGGCGAAACCTCTTGCTGATGCAGGAGGGGCGGGAATCTATGCCGCCACGAATGGAACGCGAAAATTTGCCTTTGGATCGCCGCTTGCGGCAGGAAATCTTGTTTGCCCGTGAGCGTGTCTATCGCTTCGGACAGCCGACGCCGATGGAGCATCTCATTCTGCCCGGCTCCGAGCCCGGTCCTGAGATCTGGGTGAAGCGCGAAGACCTCTCCCCCGTGAAATGCTACAAATGGCGCGGTGCCTGCAATGCGATGACCGAGCTCACGCCAGAGCAGCGAGCCAAAGGCGTGGTCACGGCATCCGCTGGCAATCACGCGCAAGGCGTGGCATTGGCGGCCAAAACACTCGGCATTCACGCCCGCATTTACATGCCGCGCTCCACGCCCAAAGTGAAACAAAACGCCGTGCTGCATCATGGTGGTGAATTCGTCCGCATCATGCTTGCTGGCGACAGCTATGACGAAGCCGTGACCTCTGCGCGTGAAGACGAACGCAGCAGTGGCGCGACCTATGTACATGCCTATGATGACCTCAAAGTCATGGCAGGACAGGGGACTCTGGCAGATGAAGTCGTGCTCTCAGGCCACGGCCCCTTCGACGCCGCCTACCTGCAAATCGGCGGCGGCGGCATGGCCTCGGCGGTTTCCTGCTGGCTCAAAACCTACTGGCCCCACATGGAAGCCATCGGTGTAGAAGGCGTGGGCCAGGCTTCCATGAAAGCCGCTCTCGCAGCAGAAAAGCCAGTCGAACTCCATGACCTCGACATCTTCTGCGATGGCACCGCCGTGCGCAAAGCTGGCACGCTCCCCTTCGGCATCTGCCAGGAGACACTGGATCGAGTAGCCACTGTCACCAATGCCGAGGTCAGCGCCGCCATTCGCGTGCTCTGGGAGACGCTGCGCTGCATCTCGGAGCCATCCGGTGCCATGGGCCTCGCCGCAGTGCTCAAAGACCGCGCCGCGCTCGCAGGGAAGAAAGTGCTCATCGTCATCACCGGAGCCAACATCGACTTCCTGCAGCTCGGCCTCATTGCCCAGTCTGAGGGTTCCAGTAACACCGCCTCACGCGCCCTACGTGTGCGCATCCCCGAGCGCCCCGGGGCCATGCTCGCGCTGCTGGATTCCTGCTTCGAAGGGCTCAACATCGCCGACTTCCAATACGGTCTCCACCGCGCAGATGAGGCCTGGCCGGTCTTCACCGTCACGTCGGAAAATGCCGAGAAGCTGGCTGCGCTGCCAGCACGCCTTGAGGCCGGCGGTTATCCTTGGGAGGACCTCACAGGAGCCGTGGATGTCGCCTTCCGTGCCATCCCCTTGCGCGGTGATCTGCTCGCACATCCCGTCTTCCTGCGGCTGGATTTTTACGAGCGCTCCGGTGCTCTACACGACTTTCTCTCCCGGCTGATACGTGATCGTGCCAGCCTCTGCTATTTCAATTACCGCCAGTCCGGCGAACGCATCGGACGTGCCTTGATCGGGCTCGATTTCCAAACCGCCGATGCACGTATAGCGTTCCTCTCTGAGCTGCCCGAGCACGGGGAAGGCTATCGCTCCTGCAAGCCAGTGGATGATGCGGTACTGGCGCGCGTGAGGGCCTGAAACAGATCTGCGCAAGTTGCCGCATTTTAAGGTCGATGCGCAGGATGCACGCATCCCTGCCGCCGAGTACTGTGCCACGCGGGGTTTCTTTGCCGACTACAACGCCCGGCTTGACGAACCGCAGAAAACAGCGACAGCGGCGGCATGGGCGCAAAAGTTTGACGACCCGCGCAAAAGAGCCGCAGCCGTCGCCGCAGCAGGGAAATCAGACTCGCCGCGAAGTGCTGATGACACACTTTAGAGCCAGTCAGTAACTTTGACGAAGAGCGAGTGGCACCTCCATTCAAGAGTCAGGATGGGGTTGTGCCAGAAATTTCGTGACGTTTTCTTCACTGTCAATTTAGTTTCAAAGCTTGGATTGGGTGGCACTGGGAGCGCGGCTAAAGAAAGGCCTCCCGACTTTCCCTCTCATTCCATGAAACCGACCATTGCCAGAGTATTTTTTAACCGGACGCGTTCTATGGCGTCTGCCTTGTTCACAGCACTGGGTGTCATCGCATTTGCTCCTGCGAGCCTCACGGCCGCGCCATTCACACCGGGCAATCTTGTTGTCGAGAGGATCGGAGATGGCTCCACTGCCCTATCGAGCGCCGCCTTTCCCGTGGCGGTCTTGGAATACAACACTGCTGGTTCGACAGTGCAGACGCTGACCACGGAGTTCACGGCATCCAATCTCTTAACCGACTCTGGCTCCGCGACATCCAATGGTTATCTGGGCGCTTCCGGCCAGTATCTGGCGGTTCCAGGTTACAACACGACGGTAACAACCGCTAGCGTGGCTGGCTTGAACACCAAGGCCGCCAACATTCTCAATGCCAGCGGCGCGGTGGCCACGAGGGTTCTCTTTCCCACCGGAGGGGCTTCCGGCACGCCTCCCTCGCCTTACTCGGGGAACAATTTCCGGAGCATTGTCCCTACTGGGGTGAACACCTTTTACACGGGAGGCACTTCCAGCGGCTCGCCAGTTACCGGCGGTGTCTGGTATTATGATGGGACGGCCTTTATTCAGGTGAGTTCGACGACGGGCACGCCGCTGACCAACGTCCGAAACGTTGGCGTTTTTGGCGGGCAACTGTTAGTCTCCTCATCCAGCGGAACCTTCCTCGGGATTTCCACGGTGGGCTCGGGCGCACCGACGACTTCCGGCCAGACAACAACGCTCTTGATCAATATGGGAACCGGTGCCAGCCCGTATGGCTTTGTGTTCATCGACACGGACGGCAACAGCGCGCTTGATCGCGCCTACATTGCCGACGACCGGGCGACCAGCGGCACGGATGGCGGTCTTCATCGTTGGGACTGGAGCGGCAGCACCTGGGTAAAGACCTATTCCCGATTGTTCGACACGAATACCAGTGCGCTAACGACGAGCACTGGCACCGGCATCGTCGCCATCCGGGGTTTGACAGGCACTTTCAGCGGCGGGAGCGCCACCCTCTATGCCACCACGACGGAAGTGGGCAACAACAGACTGGTCAGGATCGTTGACAGCGGGAGCACGCCGACATCGTTCACCTCACTCGCCACGTCGGGATCCGCAAATAATGTCTTCCGTGGCGTGGCCATGGCCCCCGCCGCACCAACGCCAGTCCTAACAGGCACCGCCACCGCAGCCGCTTTCACGACCACCTACGGCACAGCATCCGCTGCGCAGACCTTCTCAGTCAGCGGCAGCAATCTGACCGCCAACATCACCGCCACCGCCCCTCCCGGTTTTGAAGTGGCCAGCGATGGTGCCACCTACGGAGCCACCGCCACCTTCACCCAAAGCGGTGGCATCGCCAGCGGCACGCTCTCGGTTCGTCTGGCAGCGACGGCTCCAGTCGTGGGTACTTATAATGCGGTGAACATCTCGCTGACCAGCACGGGAGCGACGACGATCAACATCACCACTGCGGCGACAGGCAATGCAGTGAGTGCTCTTGGCCTCACGATCACGGGATTGACCGGCAACAACAAACCTTATGACCGCAACACGACCGCGACCTTCTCCGGCACACCGGCACTCAATGGCGTGGTGCCAGCGGATATGGGCAATGTGACGGTGAGCGGCACCGCTGCGGCATCCTTTGCGTCTTTCACGGCAGGCACGGCCAAGGCTATCTCCGTCACAGGTTACACTCTGAGTGGCAGCGCGTCGGGCAACTACACCGTCTCTCAGCCGACAGGTCTGACCGCAGACATCACCCCGCTCGCACTCACCGTCACGGGCGCAGCAGTGACTTCGAAGCCTTTTGATGGCAACACGAACGCGGTCATCACCGGCACACTCAGTGGCGTGATCGCTCCTGATGTGGTCACTCTCAACGGCACAGGCACCTTTGCTTCATCGGCAGCGGGCACGAACATCGTGGTGACATCCACAAGCAGTCTGGGTGGTGCGGATGCGGGCAATTACTCGCTCACTCAGCCGACTGGCCTGACTGGCAACATCACCGCCGTAGTCACTCTACTGATCACAGAGATCAATTCGAATGGAGTAGGTGGAGATTTCTGGGAACTCACCAATGTCAGCACTTCCTCGATCGATCTCAGCAACTACAAGTGGACTGATAGCGCTCGAAGCACCACGGGCGCAATCACCGTGCCCTCAGGAACCACCATCGCGGCAGGTGAGTCCATCGTTTTCAATGTGACGGGCGACGCTGCTACATTTCGCTCCGCGTGGAATATTCCTGGCTCAGTGCAGGTTCTGAGCAGTGGCGGAAACCCCGGGCTTGGTTCGGGTGACGCGATCACGCTCTTCAATGCGGCAAACCAGGAAGTCTTGTTTTTGAGCTATGGTGCCGGTGGGTTTACCCGCTCGGACGGCAGCAGCTCCGTGGTTGGGCATGCAGGGGCTTCGGCTGGTGGTGCCGCCACGGTGTCCCTGGTTTTGGATCCCAACTTCCCGATATCTGCTCCTCGCTATGCGGCTGCCGCCGTCGGCACCTTCGGCGCTTTTGCCCACTCCACCGCGCCGACGACCATCGGCTCTCCGGGCGTCAGTGGATTGTCCGTCGCACCTCCTTCCATCACGCTTTCGGTGGGCGCGACTCCTTCCACGTTCTCGGAAAGCGCCACGAACCCGGCCTCCGTCGGCACCGTTTCCCGCGCCGTCGCTACCGCAAGCGATCTGGTGGTTACGCTCTCCTCCAGTGACACCACGGAAGCCACCGTGCCCGCCACCGTGACGATTCTCGCGAACCAAACTTCCGCGAATTTCAATATCACGGCGGTAAACGACAGTTTCCCGGATGGAAACAAACCCGCGATTATAACGGCCTCCGCAACCGGCGCGACTCCTGGAACCACAACGCTCACCGTGAATGACGATGGTGACGTGTACGTGCAAAGGCTAATGCTCACCGAGGTTCTCTCGCAGCAGGCGGCTGCGGGCGTGAACGACTTCTGGGAACTCACCAACATCAGCGCCTCTGCTGTCTCGCTCGAGGGTTATAGTTGGCACGACAATGGTCGCTCCGCATCCGCAGCGCAGGCCTACAAGCTGCCCGCTGGTTCCAGCATTGCGCCGGGTGAGTCCGTCATCTTCACCGCCCTCACTCCCGCTGCCTTCCGCACTTGGTGGGGTATTCCGAACAGTGTCCAGGTTTTCCAATCCACCGGCGCCCCCGGCCTCGGCCAGAACGATGGCATTTCGGTCTTCGATGAGGGCCAGAATGAAATCTTCTTCTTCAACTATGCCGCCGGTGGGTTCACGAAGGCCGATGGGAGTCCTTCTACTGGAGGACATGCCGGACCATCTGCCGGCGCTGGTACGCTTCCCGCCAACGAAACCCAATCCGCCGTCTGGGTGCCGACCTCGGGGACCACGACGCCGCGTTATACCTTTGCCACGGTGAATACCTTCGGCGCGATCGCCTCCGCCGCGAATGCTGCGGACATCGCTTCTCCTGGCGTCACCGTCGGCAATCCGACGGTGAGCATCGCCAACGCCTCGATCGCGGAAGGCAACAGCGGCACCAAGACGCTGGCCCTCGATGTGACCCGCAGCGACACCGCGACCGCCTTCACCGTGGACTACGCTGTCACCGGTGGCAGTGCGACCTCTGGCACCGATTACGCGACCTTGGCCAATGGCACCCTCACTTTCACAGCCTCTGGCGCGGCCACGCAGCCGATCAACATCATCGTCAATGGCGACACGGAATCCGAGCCGAATGAAACCGTCATCATCACGCTCTCCAATGTGGTCAACGCCACGGGCACCACGGTCATCGCCACCTCCGTCGGCACGGGCACGATCACCAATGATGACACCATCGCCCCGGTGATCACCACCCAACCCTCGAGCACCACGGTGGCCTCGGGCTATGGTGCCACCCTCTCCCTCGTCGCCACGGGCAA
>Ga0114968_10001832_pt1 | contig 16431 bp, 16 predicted proteins | sample M_130807_EF_Meta_FD_87020 | JGI IMG/M metagenome (GOLD analysis project Ga0114968, IMG submission 87020) | Freshwater microbial communities from Lake Montjoie, Canada to study carbon cycling - M_130807_EF_MetaG | ecosystem: Environmental > Aquatic > Freshwater > Lake | place: Lake Montjoie...
GCCACCAGCTCGAGACGCTTTAGCCGAGCTCTTGAAACGAGGCCAAGGCCGCCAGTGGGGGAAAGTCCCCGCCACGCTTGGTTTTCATGGCGGTGACGGCCTCGGCGACATGGCGGTTGCTCCAAATGGCCGCCTGCAACCACCCCATTTGTGACAATGACTCGTCGACCGTGTGGTCGCGCGCGTAGTGAACCGCCTGTTTGGTACCCCAAATGGCAATCGGCGGTTTGCTGGCGATCTCGCGGGCGCACTGCATGGCGGCCGCGAGTGCGGCTTCGGCCGTGGGCAACACCGCATTGACCAGGCCATAGTGCTGGGCCTGATCAGCGCCCATGCGCCGTCCGGTGTAGGCGAGCTCTTTCACCACCGCCAGCGGGATCAATTTGGGCAGGCGCTGCAGGGTGCCCACGTCCGCCACCATCCCTATGTTGATCTCCTGGATGCAGAAAAATGACTCCGCTGAGGCATAGCGCAAGCAGCAGGCTGTGACCATGTCCACTGCGCCGCCGATGCAACCGCCCTGAATGGCAGCGATGACCGGAATACGCAACTTTTCAAGTTTGGTGAAGGTGGCTTGCATCTCCGTGAGCGAATCAAACATGGCCGCTCGCCCCTCGGGGCTTTGGTCATTCATCTGGATGGCTCCGGCAAAGGTTTCCAATGCCATGCCCGCGCTGAAGTGTTTGCCGGTGCTGCTGATCACCAGCGCCCGTGCTTCGTTGCCGTGGTGGATCTGGGTGAGCACGCTGTCAAGCTCGCGCCAAAATACCGGGCCCATGGTGTTAAGCGTGTCTGGGCGACTCAATACCAGGTGCGCTATGTGGTCTTCAATCGTCAGGGAAAAGCAGTGCATTGGGCTCATGGGGCTGGGTCTCCTTTGGTTTGGAAGGTAGCTTAGCGTCTTGGGCGCTGCGCAGCGACCCCACCCTGACGCCCAAGAGACGCAGACGCTTGCTCAGCGGAGCGCGCTTCAGGCACTGACCGGCGGCTGCACGGATGGTCGAGGCGTCGTCGGTGTAGTGGGGTAGGGTGTGGTCTCGGGTGACGATAGAAAAGTCGTCAAAACGCAGTTTGATGCCGATCGTCTTGCCCACATAGCCCTTGCGTTGCAGGTCGGCGGCCACCTGCTCGCACAGCCGGGTGAACACTCCGCCCAGCTCGGTGCGGTCTCGCACGGCGTGCAGGTCGCGGTCAAACGTGGTTTCACGGCTCATGCTGACGGGCTCGCTGCTCGTAACCACAGGGCGCGTGTCTCGGCCCCACGCGGCGTCGTGCAGCCAGGCGCCGGTTTTGTTGCCAAAGGTCGCGACCAGCCAGTTGGCATCGCGCGAAGCCAGTTGCCCAATGGTGTGGATGCCGTGGCTTTGCAGCTTTTCGTCGGATTTAGGTCCAACGCCGTTGATCTTGCGACAGGCCAAGGGCCAAACCATGGGTTCAAGGTCTTCCTCCAGCACGACCGAGATGCCGTTGGGTTTGTTGAACTCGCTGGCCATCTTGGCCAGGAGCTTGTTTGGGGCCACTCCGACCGAGCAGGTCAATCCGGTGTCTTCAAATATTGCTTTTTGAATCAGCCGCGCCAGCACCCGCCCCCCCTCCCGCTGGCCGCCTGGCACCTCGGTAAAGTCAATATAGACCTCGTCCACCCCCCGGTTCTCCATCACCGGCGCAATGTCGGAAATGATGGCCTTGAAGCGTTGCGAGTAGTGGCGGTACTCTGCAAAGTCGACCGGCAACAAAATGGCCTGCGGACAGAGTTTGGCAGCTTTCATCAGTCCCATCGCCGAACCTACGCCAAATTGGCGCGCCGCGTAGGTGGCGGTGGTGATCACGCCGCGTCCGGTGTAGCCGGCCAGCCGTGGGAAGAAGTCCAGAGGGATGGCGGCCAGGTCATGGTGGGTCCAGCGCTGCTCGGGATAGGCCAGCGCGAGTCGGCCCAAAAGATCGTCTTCTTTACGCCGCCCGCCCCCAATAACCACCGGCAGCCCTTTGAGCTGGGGATAGCGCAGCAACTCCACCGACGCGTAAAACGCGTCCATGTCGAGGTGAGCGATACGGCGAATCGGCTCCGACTGCACGCTACGCGCCCCGTCGCCCCGCCTTTAGACCGGAAAAGTGCCAGGCAGCAGGATGCTCTTGTCGACCGTCTGAATATCGGTCCGCCCGCAAAACGCCATGGTGATGTCCAGCTCTTTGTGAAGGATCTCGAGCGCCTTGGTGACCCCCGCCTCGCCCATAGCGCCCAGACCGTACACCATAGCCCGTCCAATCAGTGTTCCCCGCGCCCCCAAGGCCCACGCTTTGAGGACGTCTTGGCCGGAGCGAATGCCGCCGTCCATCCACACCTCTATGTGTGACCCCACCGCTTCCACGATGGCAGGCAAGGCCTCAATGCTGGACTGCGCGCCGTCGAGCTGGCGCCCGCCGTGGTTGCTGACCACGATGGCATCGGCGCCGCTTTGCACTGCCAGCTTGGCGTCTTCCACGTCTTGTATGCCCTTTAGGATCAGTTTTCCACCCCATTGCTGCTTAACCCAGGCGACATCGGCCCAAGAGAGCCGGGGGTCAAACTGCTCATTCGTCCACGACGCCAAGGAGCGCATATTGCTGACGCCTTTGACGTGGCCCACCAGGTTGCCAAAGGTGTGGCGGCGCGTGCCGGCCATGCCCCAGCACCAGCGGGGCTTGGTCATCAGATTCAGGATGTTGGTGAGGGTTGGGTTGGGCGGGGCGGTCAGGCCATTTTTCAGGTCTTTGTGGCGTTGCCCGATGACCTGCAAGTCCAACGTCAGTACCAGGGCGCTGCAGCCCGCTTTGCGCGTCCGCTCAATCATGTCGACCATGGCCTGGCGGTCGCGCATCATGTAAAGCTGATACCAGAAGGGCGCCTGGGTATGGGCGGCTACATCCTCAATCGAACAAATACTCATAGTCGACAGGATGAAGGGGATGCCGAACTTCTCCGCCGCTCGGGCCGCCTTGATTTCTCCATCCGCGCATTGCATTCCCGTCAGGCCCACGGGGGCAATGGCCACCGGCATCTTGACTTGGGTGCCCACCATCGTAGTGGCCAAGCTGCGGTTTTCCATATTGACGGCGACGCGCTGGCGCAATTTGATCTTCTGGAAATCCTGCGAATTGGCGCGGTAGGTGCCCTCCGTCCAGCTGCCGGAGTCTGCATAGTCGTAGAACATACGGGGCACGCGTTTCTCGGCCAAAACGCGCAAGTCTTCAATATTGGTGATGACAGCCATGGGGTAGGTCTCGCTTGGAATAACAAACAATGAATGGTATCGCGCACCCCAGCCCGGGCGGCGTGAAACCCGACGCGCCAGGCCTGAAATTAATTGCTTGGCCCGCGGATGTGCGCCTTAGCTGCAGCTCACGCTACCGCAGCCCGAGACGGTTACATTGCGGAGGGTGCTGGCGTCCGCCAGGGTTTCCGTGGCGCTGTCGAAGCCGACCGACTGAAGGTGCTGAGCCAAGCCCGCATCCATGCTCGCGGCGTGCTGGTCAAACCACTCCGCCAGTGCCTCGCCCATGCGGTTGATGATGTCGGTCTCGCCCTTTTCGTAATGCCGGACCACGGCCTGCATGGTCTCCAGAATCATGGCGTGCTGGTCGCTGTGGCAATTGCCGGCGGTAAATCCGGTCGCCAGCATCCAGCGGTCTTCTTGCGCGAAGTGGGCGATGGTGTGTGCCAGAAATTTCCGGTACAGCGGCAACTGGTCCGCCTCTGGCGTGGCGAGCAAGGCTCCGAGCTGCTCGGCGAACTCCCGGTGCGTCTCGTCCATACGGGCATCGCCAGTCAGCAGCGAATCCGACCATTGGTAACTTGCAGGGTGCACGGGGGAGGAATCGACGGCAGCGGCTGAGGCGGTGTTCATGAGTTTCAAAAATGGGTTTCGGATGCGGGAGTTTACGCAACTTGTGCCCTGACGGCGTTGCGTATCGGCCAGGCGAATGCGACTGTCCGAGCAAAGAAAAAGCCGCATTGTCGTAAAACAATGCGGCTTTGTCATTGGTGCCCGGGGCCGGACTCGAACCGGCACGCCTTGCGGCGGGGGATTTTGAGTCCCCTGAGTCTACCAATTTCACCACCCGGGCAGTATTTGGTGGAGTCGCATTATGACACAGGCAACTGCGCGGTTTGCCAATGCTCTCTGGTTAGCGGGGTCCACCTGAGTTCGCAACCAGGACGCTGACCGGTAGGAGTTGCCAGTACCCATAACTGACTATGCATTTACGCCGGCGCTTAAGCCAAGGTCGACGCTTCGGTGGCCGGTTACAAGGCTATGCGCACCAAGCGATGGACAGTGCGCGTGCCAGCCTGCAAGGATGAGTTGCTGCGCTTCGACGTTCACGTATGGGACGTCGGCAGACTTTTGAGCAAAACCCATTCGGTCTATGCACGGGACATCGGGGATATCGGCAACCAAACGACCTACACTTCATTGTGCAAACGGGGCCGCCTGGAGCGGCGACGCATACGCTTAAGGGGCACCCTTCGACATTTCAGTGAAAAAATGATAAAAAAAGTGCAAATTTGCGCAAAAATTTTGTGAATAGGAACAAGGCAATGTGCATAAATATGCGTTTCTTCCGAACGGCGCTTGGTTGCTTGCTTTTTCCTTCGCTTGCATTGTTTGCTTCATGCGGTGGTCCGCGTGACTTTGACAGCGGTGACGCATCAGAGCCCAAGTACCAAGTAGGCGGCACTGTGCAGGGTTTGGCCTCGGGGAGCACACTTTCGCTGCAAAACAGCAATGGCGATAGCCTTGAGCTGACGGCTGACGGCGGGTTCGCGTTTCCCACACGCATGACCTCCGCAAGCCCATTTAGCCTGCGCTTGGCCAATGTGCCGGTCGGCCAGGTCTGCACCCAAACCTTTGGTGCGAGCAATGTTCCCGGTAACAATTACCTTTTGATGAATGTGCTGTGCGGGTTGCTGCCGCAAGTTTCGGCGGCGAACACCGGCAATCTTATTGAGGGTCGAACTTCACATAGCATCACTGTGCTACCCGACGCACGGGTGCTAGTGAGCGGCGGATACAACATCGGCCCTGGTTTTATGTCACGCTCAGAGCTATACGACCCCGTGTCGGGCACTTGGAGCGCTACCGGATCACTCACCGATGCACGAAGCGGTCACACAGCCACTCTCTTGCCAAACGGCAAGGTGCTGGTCGTGGGTGGACTCAACAATGCGGGGCAACTTTCCAGCGCGGAGCTGTACGACCCTGCAACCGGAGCATGGAGTGTTACTGGCCCGCTTAAATCTGCGAGGTTCTCCCATACGGCAACGCTGTTGTCTGACGGTCGGGTTCTGATTGCCGGGGGGCAGGTTGACGCAGGGCCACTGTTAAGCGCAGAGTTGTACGACCCCGCGACCGGAACTTGGAGCGTTGCAGCCGGTCTGAATGAGCCTAGAAGTGGCCACACCGCCACACTATTGTCTAACGGCAAGGTACTGGTTTCGGGCGGAATGGGCAACACCGCTGCGCTTGCGACTGCGGAGATATTTAGCCTAGCCACCAACAGTTGGAGCACCACAGGCGCACTTACTGACGCCAGGAGTGGCCACACGGCAACCTTGCTGGGCAACGGCAAGGTGCTGGCTGCCGGTGGCGGAAACAGCAGCCGACTGGCGAGTTCGGAGGTGTATGACCCAAGCACTGGGATATGGACGAACACTGGGTCATTGTCGCAAGCTAGATCCACGCACACCGCAACACTATTACCGAATGGCAAGTTGTTGGTTATTGGAGGAATGGGTACAGGTGGATATTTATCCAGCACCGAAATCTATGACCCGACCGCAGGTCGCTGGCGCACCTCAGTAGAACTCAGCATACCTAGGGGGCTCCATACATCAGCATTGCTACCGAATGGGATGGTTCTGATCGCTGGAGGGGCGTCAACAGGATTCGCAAACTGGCCGACCCGCGCCGAGCTCTACGACCCGGGCTTGGCTAGTTGGCGTGTCACAAAGCCCCTTGCCAATCCCAGAGCGCTCCACACTGCTACTTTGCTGCCTAATGGAAAGGTCTTGGTTGTCGGCGGGTGCGTCTTTGTACAGTGCTTGTCAATTTCTGAACTCTACGATCCCGTCAAAGCGACTTGGAGCAATGCAGGTGTGCTCTCCAGTCCTAGGGGCGGCCATACGGCCACGCTGTTGCCCAACGGAAAGGTGCTCGTTGCGGGAGGCAACGACACTGTGTCAAGTGAGTTGTACGATCCTGCAAGCGAAAGCTGGACCACCACCGGACCCATGCTACACGCAAGAAATGGCCATTCGGCCAATCTTTTGCCCAATGGCAAGGTGCTGATCGTTGGAGGGACCGACGGCTCGGGGATATTTTCCAGTGCCGAGCTGTACGACCCCATCTCAGCGACATGGAGCGCTGCAACTGCCATGTCCGAAGCCAGAAGCGGTCATACAGCAACGCTGCTTCCAAACGGGAAAGTGTTGGTAGTTGGCGGTTCTGGTGGGGGCTTTTCAGTAGCAAGCGCCGAGCTCTATGAGCCATCGTCGGGTAAGTGGAGCACTACGAGCGCTCCAGCGATAGCGCGATCTCTTCACTCGGCAACCCTCTTGCCCAATGGATCGGTTCTTGTTGCGGGAGGCGTCACTGAAAGCAGCAACCTGACGACTGTGGAATTGTTTAATCCAAGGTCTGAAACATGGTCAGTTACAAGTCCGTTAAGTGACCGGTATTTACATACGGCCACACTATTGCCCAACGGCAAGGTACTGCTCGCAGGTGGAGCCGATAGCCTGAACATCACGGCCAAGGCCGACCTATTCGACCCTGACTCGGGCACCTGGGCAACGACGGCTTCGTTGAACTTCGGTCGCTATATGCACAGTGCCACGATTCTTCGCGACGGCCAGTTGTTGATAACTGGTGGCTTGGGGCCTGGGGCAACAGAATTAGCCGAGCTGTACCGCTAGATTCGATCGATTTTTATCAGAAAGTCTTCAAGAGCGTACTTACTTAATCGCCACCTTAATAGTCCGAGCCACCGGCGTGCGGCACTGGCTGGTTCCTGAGCTGCTAAAAACGACCGCCACTTTGGTCTTGTCCGGGTCACGGCAGAGGTAGCGACAAACCGATTGGCCCTTGGCCGTGATTTCTTGTTCGTCAATGTCGCACGCGGTATTGATGATCTTGGTCGGGCGGACTGGCAACTTGGTCTCTGCTGCATACGCAGAGGCCGTAGCGATGGCGGCCAACAACGCATAGCGTGACGCGGCAGAGGCGAAGGTTTTCATTGCGGGTCAGGTCAAAAAATTTGAATGACTCGAAGTTTAAAAAGTAAATGTGGCACGGGGGTTACGCCAATCGGCGTATGGCGCTGCCTAAGACTGTTAGGCGTACCTTGCGGTCTATACTGGTTTCAATTTCTGCAAAGGAGGTGCATATGGGTGGATCTCTCAACCACTGGCTGCTATTTGCGATCTTGATCGGCATCCTTGTCGGAGGAGCCATGTTGTTAGGCTTGCAAAAGCCGGTAGGCATCGTTCACACCGATTCCGGCTTGGTTAAAACCGGCTATATCGGGTTTAGCTGGACTTACCTAACGTTTGGCTGGTTCGTGCCCCTGATCCGCGGCGAGCTGGGCGTTGCGGTGCTGCACTTGGTGATTACGGTGGTGACGGCCGGTCTGTCCCAACTGATCTTCGCTTTTATCTACAACCGCCAGTACATGAACCGAATGTTGACCTCTGGTTGGCGCCTCGACCCGTCCGACCTCCATTACGAACTGGCAAAGCGCGCCTTGTACTTGCGGGCCGAGCCAGGCTCCGCTTAAGAAATACCGACGATGTGCGAATGTCGGGCGGTGCCGTGCCGCTCGGCGGGCCTCACGGAGTGGCCTTAATGGTTTGCTTGATGGTCTTCTTGATCGGCGTGCGGCACTGACCCGACCCCGAATTGCTGTAAACCACCGCCACCTTGGTGTGGTCGGGGTCGCGACATACGTACTGGCACACAAACATCCCTTTGGGGGAAATTTCGCTTTCCGCAGCATCGCAGACCGTGTCCAGCAGCCGGAAGGGCTTGACTGGCATGGGCACCGGCGGCGCCGCCAGTGCGCTGGCGCTAAGTGCCACGGCCAGTGTCCAAGACCACGGTTTAAATACTTTGCGGTGAGGTGAAAGGGCGGTCATAAGGCCATCATTGTGGTGCAAAAACCAGAGGACTCTGTCTTAAACCGTGACCAAGGCAGGGCTTGGTCCGGCCACGGGGGAATTCTGAACCGCTAATGCTTTTGCGTCAAAGGGGGCGGGTCCGGTGCGGCGACAATGCCCACTTTCTACTTTCATCCGCCAGGCTGTTGCCTGTTTTTCGATCGTTGCTTCCCGGTGTCTTCTCTCACTTCGCCCTCCCTGAATTTGCCTCGAGCTGCCATGGCCTCCGGCTTGGTGATGGCGCTTTTGGGCGCCGTGGCCTTCAGTGGAAAAGCCATCATCGTGAAGCTGGCCTATCGACATGGCGTAGACAGCATCACCTTCTTGATGTTGCGGATGCTTTTGGCCCTTCCGTTTTTTGTAGCCATGGCCTGGTGGGCGGGCCGGTCCCGGGGCGGAGCGACACCGCCAGCGCTTACGCGCCGGGATGCTTTGGGCGTGGTTTGGCTTGGTTTTACCGGCTATTACCTGGCTAGTTTTTTGGATTTTGCAGGTCTGGCTTATATCAGCGCGTCGTTCGAGCGGCTGGTTTTGTATCTGAACCCGACGCTGGTCCTGATTTTGGGAGCGTTGTTGTACCGGCGCCACATCAGTGGGTTTCAGTGGGCCGGCCTGGCCATTAGTTATGGCGGGGTTGTTTTGGTCTTTGGCCATGAGGTGCAGTTGACCGGAGACGACGTTTGGCTGGGCGCCGGCCTGGTGTTCGCCAGTGCCATCAGCTATGCGCTGTATTTGTCGTACAGCGGTGAGTTGGTGCGCCGCTTGGGTGCCTTGCGTCTGGTGGGGCTGGCAAGCTGCGTGGCCTGTGTTTTTTGCATCGGACAATTTGCGCTGCTGCGCCCCGTTTCGGTTCTGATGGCTTTGGATACCTCGGTCTGGTGGCTCTCGGTGGTGAACGCCACGGCCTGCACTGTGGTGCCGGTGGTGCTGGTGATGATGGCGATTGAGCGCCTGGGAGCGGGGCTGGCGGCGCAAGTGGGCATGGTCGGGCCGATGTCGACCTTGGCGATGGCGGCCTTATTTTTGGGCGAACCGCTGACCCCATGGGTCCTGGCTGGTACCGTCTTGGTCATGGGCGGTGTATTTGTGTGCACCCGCAGCAACGCGCCGCCGCCTGGGGATGGCAAGCATTTAAAGGAGTGAGTTATGGATTTGGGACTGAAGGGCAAATGGGCATTGGTGTGTGGTGCCAGTCGCGGGCTGGGCTGGGGCTGCGCGCAGGCGCTGGCGCAAGAGGGCGCCAATGTGCTGATGGTGGCGCGCCGGGCCGACGTGCTGGACGCCGGCGCCGCTCAAATTCGGGCAGCCTTAGGTCCGGACAACCTTGCGCAGGTGCAAGTCTGTGCACAGGACATCACCACCGAAGCCGGACGGGCCGCAGTGTTTGCGCTGGGCCACACCTTTGATATCGTGGTCACCAACGCGGGCGGACCGCCCTCAGGCAATTTCCGCGACTGGGACCGCGCCGACTGGATTCGGGCGGTGGACGCCAACATGCTGACGCCCATTGAACTCATGAAGGCCACGGTCGATGGAATGTCGGCGCGGGGTTTTGGTCGGATTATCAACATCACCTCCAGCTCGGTCAAAGCGCCGATTGACGCACTGGGTCTGTCCAACGGTGCGCGCAGCGGGCTCACCGGTTTTGTGGCTGGCCTGGCGCGCAGTGGCATTGCGGCCCGGGGCGTCACGGTGAACAACATCTTGCCGGGCGCCTTTGATACCGACCGCCTCAATGGCCTGTTTGCCGTGGCGGCCAGCAAAAGCGGGCAGACCGTGGACGCGCTGGCAGCGCAGCGCCGCAAGGGCATTCCCGCTCAGCGCTTTGGAACGCCCGAGGAGTTTGGCGTCTTGTGCGCATTTTTGTGCAGCCCTAAGGCGGGCTACATCACCGGGCAAAACTTGCTGCTGGACGGCGGCGCTTTTACGGGTACGTTCTAGCCGGCAGGGTCGTGCTCCTGGCACTTAGCGTCGCGCTGACAGGACAATCCCCGCCACGATCAGCACGAACGCCGCGGCGTGGAAGGCCTGCGGTGCTTCGCCCAAGACGGTCGCGGACAAAATGGCCGCAAAAAACGGGGTGAGGTTCATGAAGACCCCGGCCCGAGCGGGTCCCGCCAAGGCAACGCCAGCGCCCCAGGAGCGGTAGGCCAGCACCGCGGGCCCGACACCAATGAACAAAACGGCGAGCGCCAACGGCCAACCCCACTGCATGCGGGCGTCTGTCAACGTCCATTCCAGCGATGCGCAACCTATCGCTCCGACCAGCCCAAACACGGTTTGGCCCAACAAAAACGCCGCCCAATCGGCCCGAATAGGCGCCGACTCAGGGGTGGGATGCGCCAACATCCAGCTGTAATAGGCCCATCCAATCGATGCCAACAACATGTACAGGTCGCCAGCGACCAGGCGCAAGTGCAGCAGCACGTCGAGCTCGCCACGGCACAGTACCAACAGCACGCCGCCGATGGACAGCGCCGCGCCGCCCATCTGGCGCAGCCCGATTGGCGTGCCGAAAAACAGGCGACCGATGAGGAACATCCAAACCGGCGTGCTGGCACCCACCAGGGTTACATTCATCGCCGAAGAGGTGGTCAGCGCCAGGTAGAGCAGGGCGTTGTAGCTCGCAATGCTCAGGCTACCCAACAAAGCAAAACGCCGCCACTGCCCCCACAGCGGGCTTCCCCGGCGCAGCACCCACGGCGCCAACGGCAGCAAAATGAGAAGCGCCGTACTCCAGCGCAGCAAATTGAGTGTCATGGGGGACACCAGAGGCGCCACCATCCGCCCGACCACCGCATTGCCCGACCACAGCAAGGGCGGTAGGGTCAGCAACAAGATGGCTTTGAGACTTAGGCGCGCGCCCGACGGATGGTTCATCTGCCCGACTTTAACCACCGCAACCGCCTGGGTGCCCCGGACGGCACTTGGTGGCAAAGGGCGAAGGGTTATTTGCGCCTGCCCTGATAATGGGCGGAGTGGCATTTGCCTGACGTCATTCCCCTTCTCAACCTCGTATTCGGAGCTCTCGCTATGACTTCCAACCTTTCACGTTCCATCCAAATTGACCAGCACGGTGGCCCCGAGCAAATGCGCTTGGTACACATCGCAGTCGGCGAGCCTGGCCCGGGCGAGGTACGCATTCGCCACCACGCGGTGGGTTTGAATTACATCGACGTGTACCAGCGCAGCGGTCTGTACCCCATGAATCTCCCGGTTCAACTGGGCATGGAGGCGGCCGGCGTCATTGAAGCCGTCGGCGCCGGTGTGACACATTTGCAGGTCGGCGACCGCGCCGCCTACGCCAGCCAACCCCCGGGCGCCTACTGCGAGCGTCGCGTACTGCCGGCCAAATGCGTCTGCAAGCTGCCCGATGCCATCAGTTTCGAGACGGGTGCGGCGATGATGCTCAAGGGCATGACGGCGCAGTACCTCCTTAAGCGCACCCTCCCGCAAGGCGGCCTCAAGGCTGGCGACTTTGTGCTGTTCCATGCCGCTGCCGGTGGGGTGGGGCTGATCGCTTGCCAGTGGGCCAAGGCCCTGGGCTTGCAGCTGATTGGGACCGCCGGGTCTGACGCCAAATGCCAGCTCGCCCTTGAAAATGGGGCCGCCTTTGCCATCAACTACAGCACCGAAGACTTTGCGGCGCGGGTCAAAGAGATCACCGGCGGCAAGGGCGTCAAAGTGGTCTACGACTCGGTGGGCAAGGACACCTTTGACAAATCACTCGATTGCCTGGCTCCCTTTGGCTTGATGGCCAGTTTTGGCAACGCCTCGGGACCCGTGGCGCCGGTGGCGCCGGGTATTCTGGGTCCCAAGGGCTCAATCTACCTGACCCGCCAAACGCTGTTCACGCACATCGCCACGCGCGAGAGCACGCAAGAAATCGCCGATGACCTTTTTGAAGCCGTGACCAGCGGCAAGGTCACCATTCGCATTGACCAGCGCTACCCGCTGGAAGACGTGCAGCAGGCACACCGCGACCTGGAAGCGCGTAAAACCACGGGCTGCACCATCCTGACGCTTTGAGCCGCGGACCCGCAATGTCGGCGCTCGCACCTGCACTCACCCAGCACATCCGCTGGGCGATTGTGGTGGCGCTGGTGGTCAACGCGGCTTCGCTTTTCACGCCGATCATCAACGAGGGGGACTCGGTCCTCTACGCGGCGTTGTCCCAGCACATCGCCCTGACCGGCAATTGGGGGGATTTGGTGCTGGACAACCTGGACTGGTTGGACAAGCCGCACTTTCCGTTTTGGGTGACTGCGCTGTTTTTCAAGCTCGGCGGCGTCAGCACCTTCAATTACATCTTGCCGGGGTTTTTGTTCCACCTGCTGGGCAGCTATTACACCTACCGGATTGCCCGCATGTTTTACGGGCGCGACGTGGCGCTGCTGGCGCTGCTGATGGTGGTTTCCACCTACCACCTGATGTACACCTCCAGTGCCATCAAGGCCGAGGCGTTCCTTACCGGAAGCATCACCGCGGCCTGCTACTACTGGCTCCGTTTTGACGCACAGGCCAGGGCCAAATACCTGGTGTTGGCCGCCGTTTTTAGCGCCGTCTCGGTCATGACCAAGGGGATTTTTACCCTGATTACGATCGCCAGCGGTTTGGCCTGCATGTGGATGTACCGCGGGCAGTGGCGCAATTTCTGGAGCGCCAGGTGGCTTCTTGCCTTGGCGCTGTCGCTGCTGTTGACCTTTCCTGAAGTGCTCGCGCTGTATTTCCAGTTCGATGCGCACCCTGACAAACTGGTGTTTGGCAAGATGGGCGTCTCGGGCATCCGGTTCTTTGTGTGGGACAGCCAGTTCGGGCGCTTTTTTAATTCGGGCCCGATCAAGAACCAGGAAGGCACACCGCTTTACTTTGTGCATGTCTTCATTTGGGCATTTTTGCCATGGGTCGCTGCCTTTGTGGCGGCGCTTTATTCGGGCGTTCGAGACTTTGCTAAGCAAGGCCAAGACGCGCGTTCCAAGTTTGTTTTTCTGTGCGGCGCGTTTTTTGTCACTTTTTGCCTGTTCAGTGCCACCGCGTTCCAGTTGGACTACTACACCGTCATCCTGTTTCCGTTTGCGGTCATCCTGTGCGCCAACTATCTGGGGCAATGGTTGCAGCGCACCAGTACGCCCTTTTTTGTCGCCCAAATTGGCATGATCGGCTTTACTTTGGCGTTGACCTTGGGCTTGGCGATGTATGTGGCCCATCCGGGGTTGCTGGGCGCGATGGTGGCATTGGCCTTGCTCCTGGCAGGCTATGCGGTGCTGCAGCGTCGGCAGCTACGGAGTTTTACGGCGGTGATTTACCCGGTGTTTGCGGTGTGCATGCTCTACGCCTTTTTAGAGGCCATGACGCTCGGCATCTACCTGAACCACGGAATTGCCTACAACGTCAACAAATTGCTGGCCCAGGACCGGAGCACGCCGCTGTATGTCTATCAGCTTGACCCCATCGTGGCCTGGGAACTCGGCATTTACCGCAGTGCGCCCAGTGTCAGGGTGCAGACCATGGGTCAGTTGCCCCGCAGCAAAGAACCCTACCTGCTTGTGATGAAAGAGTCCGAACTGTCGGCCTTGGAAGGCTTGGCGTTACGCACGGAGGCGTTGGCCCAGGGCGACTGGATTGATCACAAGACCGGGACCTTGCCCAGGCAACTGAAACTGGCCAAAGGCATCGAGCCTCTCGATAGAATTCTCCTGCTCAAAGTCACTCCAAGCCCCTGAGGCCGGGACCCAAAATTCAACGAACTGGACCGCCGTGGACGCCCTCATCATTACCTCGGCACCGAACGGCGCCTACAAGCAGGCGGGCGATCATGCCCAAGTCCCTTTAACGTCGGAGCACATCGCGCTGACCGCCAAGGCCTGCTTGGGCGCCGGTGCGTCCATGCTGCACTTGCACATTCGTGACGCGCAAGGCCGGCACAGTCTGGATGTGAACGGCTACCGCAGCGCGCTGGACGCGGTAAAAAAAGCCGTGGGGCAGGAACTGGTGCTGCAAATTACCAGTGAGGCGGCCAAGGTCTACCAGGCGCCCGCGCAAATCGCGATGGTGCGAGAGCTGCGCCCTGAAGCGGTGTCGGTCGGACTCCGTGAGATCGATCAGCCCGAAATCGGAGAGGCCGGACTTTCGTCATTTTTTGGTTGGCTCGCCGGCGAGAACATCATGACCCAGGTGATCGTCTATGGCACGGTTGACCTTCAACGCTGGCAGACCCTGCGTGCGCGTGGCGTGGTGCCCGATGCGCCCTGGTTTTTGCTGTTTGTGCTGGGTCGATACACCGCCGGCCAGCAATCCAACCCGCTGGATCTCGTGCCATTTGTCCATGCCCATTCCGGCCCGGAGCCTTGGGCGGTGTGCGCCTTTGGCGCTACCGAACACGCCTGCGTGACGGCGGCGGCCGCGCTGGGGGGCCATGTTCGGGTAGGCTTTGAAAACAATTTGCAGCTAAAAAATGGGGCGATGGCCCCCGACAATGCCGCACTGGTGCGGCAGGCCGCAGAAGCCGCAGCGAGTTTGGGGCGCCCCTTAGCCAGCGCTATGGACATTCGCGCCCGATTCGGTCGCTGAGGCTGATACCGGCCTCGCGGCAACCAGGATTTGACGTCATTCACTTGAGGAGACACGATGCAAACCGGATTCACATTTCGCCAGTGCGGCCACCTGATCATGGCCCTGGTCATGGGACTATTGCTCGGGGCGACCACCCAGCAGGCCAGTGCGCAAGACGCTTACCCCAGCAAGAACATCCGCTTCGTAGTTCCCTATCCCCCGGGCGGTCCGACGGATCTGATGGCGCGGATGCTGCAGACCGAACTGCAAACACGGCTCGGTGTGAGCGTGATTGTGGACAACAAGGGCGGGGCAGGTGGCAACACCGGGAGCGCCGAGGTGGCCAAACAATCGCCAGCCGACGGATACACCCTGCTGCTTGCGGCCAGTGGCCCCATGGCCGTGAATCCGTCTCTGTATAAAAATATGCCCTTTAATCCCCAGACGGACCTGGCGCCTGTTATTCAAATTTCGTCGTTTCCATTGGTCTTGGAGGTCAACCCTAAAGTGGGCGTTAAGTCCGTCAAAGAGTTGATTAATCTGCTCAAAGTTCAAAAGGCGACCCTGAGCTTTGCCTCCGCCGGCAATGGAACTCCGCAGCATTTGGCGGGCGAATTGTTCAACACTCAGTTGGACACCAACATGGCCCATATTCCTTACCGGGGCGCCGGCCCGGCTCTCAATGACCTGCTCGGGGGCCAAGTCGAGGTGATGTTCGACATCATGGCCAGCTCGCTCGGGCATATTCAGTCGGGCAAGCTCACGCCCTTGGCAGTGACCTCGGTCAAACGCAGCCCCGCGCTGCCCAATGTCCCCACCATGGCCGAGGCCGGGGTGCCCGGCTTTGAATTCACGGCTTGGCATGGTATTGCGGTGCGTGCCGGCACGCCCCAACCGGTGATCGAAAAACTCAACAGCACGCTGAACTCCATTTTTCAGCAAGCCGAGTTTCAGAAAAAATGGGAGGCCATTGGCACACCGGTGGTCGGCGGCACGGCGGCGCAGTTTGGAGAGCTGATTCGCAAAGAGAACGTGCGCCTGGGCAAACTCGTCAAGGATTCGGGCGCCACCTTGGACTGAACGATCCAGACCCAGGGCAGGCGCTGCTCAGTATTGGCAGACTTTTTGCGCCCTAATGGGAGCGCCGCACGCGCAACAACTCGTCCAGAATCAGGCAGGCTGCGCCCACGGAGATGGCGCTGTCGGCGACATTAAAGGCTGGGAAATGAATGCCCGCCCAATGAAAATCTAAAAAGTCGATAACGTAGCCGTACAACACGCGGTCGATCACGTTGCCCACGGCGCCGCCCAAGATGCAGGCCAGTGCGAAGCCAAACAAGCGCTGGCCCGCATGATTTTTGAGCATCCAAACAATCACCAGTGCTGCCACTCCGCCCAATCCCGTAAAAAACCAGCGCTGCCAACCCGAGGCATCTGCCAAAAAGCTGAACGCAGCGCCCGAGTTGTGGACGCGGACCAGATTGAAGAACCCGGTCACGGGCTTGCCGTCGCCCAATTGAAAGCTCCCCAGGATCAAGATCTTGCTGAACTGGTCGGCCAGCACGAGCACCAGCGCCAGAGCCAGCCAATGCACCAGTCCGAGTCCCCCGACCGAGGGCCGCCGGGCCATCAGGCGACCGTCCGGCGCTCGCCGGTGCCAAACAGGTTGCTCACGCAGCGCCCGCAAA
>Ga0114968_10001837_pt1 | contig 16381 bp, 12 predicted proteins | sample M_130807_EF_Meta_FD_87020 | JGI IMG/M metagenome (GOLD analysis project Ga0114968, IMG submission 87020) | Freshwater microbial communities from Lake Montjoie, Canada to study carbon cycling - M_130807_EF_MetaG | ecosystem: Environmental > Aquatic > Freshwater > Lake | place: Lake Montjoie...
ACTGGATTTATATTTTCTAAATTTATATTATCCATTATATTATATTTATTCATTTATTTATTTATTTCAAACGCAAAATAATGAGAGTATTACTTACACGTTCAATTATTTAAAACACCAACAATAATATAAAATTATCATATAATAATTTTATACAATGGAATTGGAACTATTTGAAAAAAAAATATTTTCACAAAATGGCGAAGATGGTATTACTATGAAACTTGTGGAATTAATCTATAATGGAAATACCGATAATAAATTTTATGTTGAATTTGGTGTTGAGAATGGTATCGAATGTAATACAAGAATATTAAGGGAATACTATAATTGGAAAGGATTACAAATGGATGGATCTCATGAAAATGATAAATTCAATTTACGAAAAGAATCTATAACAAAAGAAAATGTAGTTGAATTATTTAGAAAATATAATGTTCCTCAAAATATCAATATATTATCAGTAGATATTGATTTTAATGATTTTTATTGTTTGAAAGAAATATTAACGAATTACAAATGTGATATAATTATTTGTGAATACAACGCAACACATTTAGCAAACGAAGACAAAATAGTAATTTATGATAAAAATGGAGTATGGGATAATTCAAACTATTTTGGAGTATCATTATTATCTTTGGATAAATTAGCAAAAAAATACAATTATTCATTAATATATTGTGACGCAAATGGAGTAAATAGTTTTTTTATTCATAATGATTTGATAAAAGATAAGAATCTACAATTCAAAAATTTAGGAGATATAACGAAAATATATAAACCAGCAAAATATAGTTGTGGTCCAAATGGAGGTCATAGTCAAGACTTATACAATAGAATATTTATTTCATTTGAAGAAGCAATAAATGTATAATTCATATATTCATAATATTAAATAGTTGAATATTCCAAAACTTTATAAGTAATACCTATTTGCGAATTGTTCTCCCAAACACCAGATATTTTCAAATAAAACATAATATTATCTTGTGTAGTGGCGTTTCTGTAAAATTTCAAATTCTTGTTCATAATTTGATTTTTCAATATATATTCGCATTTTTTATCGATATTCCGATATTTCAAATAATATTCCAAAATTTGTTTTTCAATATCCATTATTTTTTGAAAAATCCGCATATTTTCAATATTCAAATCAAAATACATAATATATTTTCCACCATTCCCATAATTATTATATTCATTCACTAATTGATGAATATCTTTCACTATAATTTCAAAATCTATGAAAATGTTGTTAAGAATAAATTCCGAAGTAGAATAAAACATTTTCGTAAAATGCCCATTTTCCATTACAATATTATGTTTAGTTTCCAAAAAACAAACATTATCTATATTGAAACAATTTTTGTTCAAAATAAAATTCATATTAATAAAAATATGTAAATTGCTTTATATATTTTTGAAACAACGAAACAACGAAACAACGAAAAAACCAATGCCGACAATTGAGCGAAAGTACCAACAGTATAATATTATTCTCTTGGTACTAACTCCATAATCATTGGAAATATCGCCGCGATTTCAACGGCACATTTCGCCGCAATTTCACGGTGTTCTTTTTGCGTGCCATTGCCTCCCCGCAATTGGATGTAATGCACCCATGAACGCAATGTGCCGTTCATATACATTCTCGATTTTGTCATGCCCTCTGGCAAAACTGCGCGGGCCTGTTCTTTCGCAATACCTCGTTCAATTGCCCACAAATATGCTTCCGATGCTCGTTCCGCAACATGGCGTTGTTGTAGATGCCAATCAATTTCCAATTCCAAATTGTCCGTCGCTATACTATTTTGTCTGTTGGTACTGTCTTGCATACGCGCTTCTCTCATTTCAAAATCCATTTCAACTACTGCATAACGCTGCGAAAATTCTTGAAAAGAGAACGAACGATGTCTTAAAATCTGTCTGGCAATGTCACGTGTCGTCTCAATTTCCAAACACACATTCACCATTTCAAATGGCGACCAATGCTGATTTTTCATCAAATATTTGAGCAACTTTTCGTTGGTTTCTTTGTTTATTTGATTTGCAGGATTGGATACACGAGCACAATATGCCACTAAATCTTGCAATGATTGGGTTGGTTCTCCTGGCGGTGATTGTGAATAACTGACGAGTTTTACGGAAGACATATGTTTTATTTACGAAAAAATCTTTATTATTGTTATATATATAATATGTCGGCAACATTAAATATGAACGCAATTCCCTATTTTTCATGGAAAGGACAAACTTTGCAACAAATAACGAGTGTTTATAAAAAAAATAAGAAAACTTTGAACTCTATTCCTGGTAAACAAACCGAATTGCGAGAAACACCTAGCAATAGCACTTTAACAGTAGGTAGCTGTATTGTTGCCGGAGAACTTATGCGAGCAATGCCTCTTCCAATATATCGAAGAGAAATTGCCAGTATCAAGAATCCAAGTTGTAGCAGAAATTCTTCTACTATTGCATCATTTGAACAACCTGGTGGTTCAATTGTCAATAGTAAAATAAAAACGAATACAGGTTTAGTGAATGTATTAGACAATAAACCGCCATCAATTGCAAATGCAACAACATTGACAAGTGAACATCCTGGTAAATGCGCGTCTAGCTGCATATTATCACCAGAAGTCAATGCAAGACGTCGTGTAAGAAGTGCAGGAATGAATCGTCCTCAATTCAAACCCGAAAATAACAATGATCGCACTTATTTTACAAGTACGCCCGAATATTTGGTTTCAAGAAATCGGACTATTAAACAGAATTCCTATGTTTATTTCAAACAAGGTACATCGGGAGTTCAACCAAATACTGGAAATGCGAAATCAAATATTTATCAGTCAGGAAATACATACACACCAGCAGGAACGAGTCATTGTAGGCAACTTATTATCGATGCATCGCACAACAATAATTATTTCAGTTATAATTGGATAGATGGAGAAATGTATGATGTGTTTATTCCAGATGGAAATAATTATAATGTAGATACCTTAACTAACGTATTTCAAAAAGTTATGGTTAATAATGGACATTATTTGATGGATACAACTAAAAGTAATGCAAAAGTATTTTTATTATCTATTGAATATGATACAGTGAATGGTATAGTAATATTACAAGCACCACCAGCTGTTAATTTTAGTAATATAGATAGTAATAATGATCCTACTACCGGTATTGTATTGTATAATGTATTTGATTACAATACTGGATTTCCTACTGGATTATATGATTTTGCAACAAATGGTAAATGGTTTCCTTCAAATGATGGTATTAATAAAACGGGACTTGCAATAAATATAGGTTTTTACAGCGATGGTAATTTACGTAATAATTTTGGAAGTGTAGTGGGTTTCGTGCCAAATTCTTATATTGGAAGAAATGTTTCTACTTTTTATCCTCAAATTGCGCCAAATTATGTGCCTCTTTATTACAAACCTAGTAATATTATTTTTGGTATTCAAGGTCCGGTGGATTCCAGTACATATACTGACAGGGTAAAATTGAATGAAGTTACACGAAACGGATATTTGACAAAATCTGGTTTTGGTACTGCAACAGCAAATGCAATGGCATATGGTGTTTCTGAACAGCCTTATACATTAAAAGATAAACTTGGATTTAAACTTACAGCTACGCCTATAATCAAAGCAGATGGTAGAGTATGCAGCGATACAAAATTTATTTACAGAATGTAGAAAATTTATTTACAGAATGTAGAAAATTTATTTACAGAATGTAGAAAATTTATTTACAGAATGTAGAAAATTTATTTACAGTTCTGTTATAAATATATTTGAATTTGTTGGAAAAACATTGTACGGAACTCGATGTTTTATACACCAATCAACGGATTTTTTAATATTTGTTTTTATTAATAAATCAATCTTGTCAAATTTACATTTATTGTCCATCAAAGAAAATGTATAATGTATATTTTGTATTTGTTTTTGCCCGAAAATAGCATTATATTCTTCTAATTTTTGCAAAAATAAATAATTTGTAGGTAATTTCAAAAATCGAAAACAATGTTCATGTTTCATACTATTCATTTTTTCAAAACATTCATAAAAATATTTATAAAAATCATTTGAATTTTCATATAAAAATCCATTACAAACAATATATTTCTCTGAATTTGCATAACGACTTGTCTGCGGTTTGACAATATATGTTTTTTCATAAAAAGATGACAATAATTCCAACAAATCCACTGTATGTTGCATAAAACAGTCAAACAATTTCAATATAAAAGACCCACCTTTTTTCTGTAAACAAACCGCATATGCGATTTGCGCAAAAAGTAGTTTTCCAATCATAATTTCCTGTTGGTTGAAATCCATTGAAAAATCAAATCCGCCATCTGCAGTGACAATATCCATAGATGAAGCATATTTTTTGGAAACATATTGAAAATTTTGCAAATTTAATATATTTCCAGTTTCATCTATTCCATTTTCCAATATTACATTACTTTCAAATTCTTTCAAAAAATCAACGCTTTTTTTCCAAGAAGGAACATTTACATCCGTTTTATCATCTAATAACGTCATTCCATAATAAATATCATTAATATTTGAGCGTGAACGTGCAATAGCTTCGATAAATCCACCTGGTCCTTCTGCCAAATGAAAAGTAGTCATTTTTTTTTCATTCAAATGAATCAAATCGAATAATTGACATAATTCCAACATTTTGAAATAAGAACGTGAAAGCGGTTTTTGTTTTGAAATACATTTTTTTCGGAATGGAATAATAGTATGTATATATTCAAAGGGATTCGTATATTTTTTGTAAATATCCCATTCATTTTCTCTATTATCAATATTCTCTTTCATTGCATATAAATATCGTGCAAGTGAATTTGAAATAAAAATAGGTGGAGAAGATTTATCGACAGAAGATTTATCGACCGAAGATTTATCGACCGAAGATTTATCGACCGAAGATTTATCGACCGAAGATTTATCGACCGAAGATTTATCGACCGAAGATTTATCGACCATAGACGAATAACTCAATTGTTTATATAAATTCATATTTGTTCTTGGTAATAAATAATAAGTCATTTTTATAAATACTAATAATGAAGTACCAAAAGGTTTATATTTTTTTTGTTAATTTATGTTTTTTTGTCACGTTTTATTACAATTTTAACTCTTGGTTTTTTGGGTTCTTCTACGATTTCTTTCGGCTCTTCTTCTACGAGTTCTTTCGGTTCTTCTTCTTGTAGTTGTTCGATAAGATTTTCTTCGACAATATTTGCTTCGATAAGATTTTCTTCGATAGGATTGTGTTGTTCAATTACGTCGTCTTCTTCAATTACAACCTCTTTTGATTCTTTCTTTTTAAGCACTATTCTTACTTTCAACTTCTTTACATTTCCTGTTGTCGCAGGTTGTTGATTGAGAACCTGATTGAATACTGTTTCCAACTCTGGATTTATTCCTTTCTCGGGTTCATTTGCATACAATGCCGCCGCTTGTCTTGCGAATTGGTCCATTGTTTCCTTACTTACAGTGGCAACTTTTCTAAAAACACAATATCTATTCAAAAACGATATTTGTTTTTCGACATCACTCATTTTATCGGCTTGTTTGTAATCCGTTCTTCTTTTTGGATCTTTTTCTATTTCCGATTCCATAGCAGCAAATAATTCTTCAAATAATCCTGATGCATGAGGCAAACCCATTTGTTTTGCCTCTTCATCTGTTACCAATTCAAACCCATAATTTTCCATAATTCGAACCAAATATTGAAAACTAATCAAATATTCCACCGAAGTTTTTTGAATTGTTTCTTGAAATACGTGTATTCTGTAACCAATACTGGTCTCGTCCTCATCAAAACCGTCTTCGCCGTATTTTTTGATAATTTCACAAATTCTCTTTTTATTTCCATACCGATCCTTTGTAAAGAATGCAACTCCTTCATCTTCTTTTTTGGTTCTCAATAATCGAAATACTTGCGCACCGTCGTATCCAGTACTAACAAAGTATCCTTGAATACGTGTACATTCAGCAATATTTCTTATAAATGCATGCAATTTGCGCGGATTTTCAAAGAAATAATGAAGGGCAAATTGACACGAGCTAATATTGAATCCTTGTTCGCCTATTCCATATCTATTGTATACGCCTTTTCCTAGCAATGTCGAATCTTTTGGTCCTTTCCCGAAAATAGCCGATGCAACCATTCTCTCTTTGGATGTTTTATCCCCCGGAAACGCTTCCAACGACCTGATATTTTGGCCACTATCGCCTCTCAAAAACAGGCAATACGGCACTTTATCATATTTACCGCATTCTTTCAAATACCGCATACAAGCATTGTCTGTTGCACCCGAAATATTGTCACGCGACAAATCAATACCTAAAACCATTGCCAATTTTCCTTGTCTCCATTTCGATAAATCGCCGCCTTTACCAACAGCATAATCTATCAATGTATTTTCCGGATTTGATACACCCAATATCAATTTCTTTTTCACATATAAATTGTGGAAATTGCGCATTGCTGCAGTGCGACTGTCTTCGGCCGCGCCCATATAATATATGTCTGAATCACTAGAAACATATTCTGGCAAACTCTCGACTCCTGTAATCATTTCCGTCGTAATTGGATGATGAATCGAATACCAATTACCATTAGCAACGTGATATGCATTGCCAAACTCCCTTTGTCCTTGAAGTAATTTCTGCGTTTTATCATGACGAACACGGATTGGTTTCCAATTCCAACCAGGTTCGGCGTTCATATCATACCGAAATTCAACAATCATATTTTCTTCAAAATAATCGCCAGTTTCGGTAGTCATTACCCAACTATTTTCGTCGTCTCCCGTGTTTTTAAGCACAATATTACACATCCATGCAAGTGGATCGTATGGATCAGTCGGTTCAAATGGTCTAGATTCATATGTCGATTCATTATCAATATCTCCAGGCGAAGGAAGTCTTTCATGAATAATGTCATTGAATGCATTTTCAAACATGTGTTTTTTAGTATCTACACCGCAACGTAAAACAAGTGTTTTGTATTCAGTGATTGTGTTGGTTTCACCGGTATTTGTACCTTCTTGACGTATATAAGAAATCTTGTCTTTACCGTCTTTTTTGTATACTTCTACCAAGAAATCGATTGTATTGAATTCAGATGGTTTCCATTTGAATGATTCGTCCCATGTATATTTATGCAATAATCCAGGAACACCTGCAGCGACACTACCAACAGGACTATATGCTGGTGTGAATATAAGTCCGTCTGTATTATATTCATAGATTCCGTCTTTATCATTCAGCATGATTTTCGAGCATAAATCAAACATATTGCCGTCTTCCGTAGTTGTTGTGGACAAGAATTGTTTGCATTCTACACGCAGATTACAGCCTTCGATTTTTTTGACTGGCTGTTCTTTTTGTTTTTTAAGTGTTTTAAGTTCAAACCAATATACTTCGCCTTTTTGATTTGTTCTTTTCTGCCAGACTTCTTTCACATTGTTTTCTTTGAGAATCGAAACTGGCTTCAGTTTCTCGATGAATGCCGTCAATAAAAGAATACGCGCGCCTTCTTTTTTTCTCGGTTCTTCACTTGTTGCGTCAGCAAGGGGCGGCTCTTCTATGGACACGGGTCTTTGAAAAAACGGATATTGCATAATTGATTTGGAATTCAAGAAATAAATGTCGAATGATTTGTACAAGTTGATAAATTTGCCCTTTTTATTATATTTGATATGTTCACCGTCCAACAATGAATTGAAACACACATTGTATTTTGTTTCAGAACCGGTAAATTGAACATTCATGTTGGTATCAATCAAATATATGCGGCCTCTGTCGTCTATATAGAGCATCTTTCTATCTCCGTCTGCCTTGTCTGTCACTGTATAATCTTTGCGAATATTTGGTGATTTGGAATTTGCCTGTTCAATTATATTATCTATTTGCAAAGTATAAGACGAAGGACCTACAAAATCTTTCGAAGAAACATATCGTCTTTTGTATTCCTCTCCATGAATAAGACGTAAATATCCTTGTAAAACATCGTCGCGTTCTGAAAGTGGAATTGGGTAACTTGTCCCTTGTATTCCGCTCATAATTATACGAATAACTTTACGCAAATCGTCCATGATTTTGTCATAAGGACTAACCTGCATATTGTCTATTTCCAATTCAATTTCATATGTTTCCGGGTTCTCAAATACATGGGATTCTTGAATCGTGTATGTCGGAAAATCGACTTTGCCTCTCACTTGCATTGACGATTTTACAATACTGATATCTACTAAAATTGGATATTCAGGATGCTGAAATTGAACACGATTTATGAATCGAAATTTCTTTTTATTATTTGGCCATTTCTCCATTATTTTTTGCGCAATTTGCGATGTAATACCAAAATCTTGTTCATATTTGAAATCGACGCGAAATCCCATATCCGGAAAATCAATTGGTCTTTGATATTTACCGTCTTTATCTAATGTCGACGTTTTCTGCGTGAATTTGAGTTTATTTGATTCTGTAGACGGCATTTGCAACACTTTTTCTAGACTATTGGTAGCACAATATTCCGAAATGAGGTCTGTTCCTACAATTTCTGCGCGAATATTTGACATTTTAGTTTGTCCAGTTTTCGGGTCTTGATATTCAGAATATATACGCAAAATCTGGAGACCGTCCTTGTTTTTACTAACAAATCCTGCTGCTATTATTTGTTTAATAACATTGTCGTAATCTATCTTGGATATATGACGGCCATTTGGCGCATATTTTCCAAACCTTATTTCAAATTCCTTTGCTTTATTCTGCTGTTTTATACTAGGATAGCTATCTAAATATTGCTTCAACCGTTTTTCCAATTCTTCTTTTGCAACTTTCATTGCATTTTTGATCTTTTGTTTTTGTTGTTCGTACACTTCATCCTCTTTTTGCTCTTTTTGTTTCTTATCTTCTTTCGTTTCTAATTCTTGAGGTTCTCTTTTTTCAGACATATTAATCGTATAAAATAGTTGTACATTTAATTTTATACGATTTCACGCTTCAATTTTATATATAAACATATAAACCATCCATTGAAGAAAAAGCATTTTATTTTTACACCGTTGAAGAATTAAATCCGCTATGCGGATAATTCTTCAACCAAGTTACCAGTAATGATTTGAAACCAAACACCCCTTTGGGGTGCGGTTTTATATAAAATTTTTTCATATATTCATTACAACCACGCCATTTTTTGTGCCAACAGATTATATAATTCTTGTTTCTTGTTTTTAGACGATAAAGTGAAATTCATACCTAATTTTTCTGCAATTTCTTCCAATTCCGCGATTTTTTTATAATGTGTCAGCGCTTTCAATGGTTTATCAAACTGTTCTAAACACATATATGTGTCAACAACTTTTGTCAAATCAAAATCAGTAGTATCTGTTAGTAATTGGTACTGTTTTTTGTTTTGATTTTTTTTAGGAGATACATACAATACACACAGATTTTTAGACGGTTCATCTATTTTCGCAAAATACAAATATGTGCGATTTTCTTCATCAATAATGTAAATAGTCAAATCATAATACAGTGCATATGCAGATGTCTCTAAAAATGAGGAACAATTCTTTGCACACATGAATTCGCTCAATGTTTCTTTTATTCTGTCATTCGTCATTTTCACATTTGTTTGTTTCAAAATTTTCGGCGTCTTTTGAAAATGCTCCATAATTTTCTGTTTCTCTTCCAACATGCGATTTCCATGTTTCGATTTTATCATTGTATACTCAATTTCGCCGTATACATGATGAAACACGCACCAAAATATTGTATCTGTCAAAAATGGCACGAAATTTCGTTTAGATTGCTTTTGCAGTTGCACTATTGGCGCAATTTGTGTAACACTACTTACAGTATCAATATAACTTATCGCGTCTACTGGTTGAATCGTAATAATAGGTTGTATATCTGTTGGTACTTTACTCAAAACTTCGGAATCACCTTTGTAAAAAAATTCTTCCAATAATTTTATGGATTCTGGTACATCAAATTTATTATCATTATTATAAAAAATTTGATTCAGTGTTTTATAAGATGTTGTCATAATACCTATATATAACGCAAAAATATTTCTATATTATTTTATATATAAATACAAATGTATAAATCAACGGAACGAAAAACTTCGAAAAGAAAAACAACGAAAACTATGAAAACTTCGAAAAGAAAAACTATAAAACATCATATATCGAAAATGTACAAACATATTGGAAAACATTTGAAGTCTCGTCGCAATTTAGATAAATTGCGTCATCACATGTACTATTATTAACGATAAACAGTCAAAATATCATTGGCAACATCATTGAAAAACGTGTTTTTAATATCCTCTTTCTCGGTTTCGGCAGGATTCAACATTTGTTCTTGTTCTTCAACAAAAATCAAATATTTTTTTATTTCTTCAATAACTATAGGTTCCATATATGATAAATTAATATATACACCACTTTTATTTTCATTCACAGTAACGGTCGAATATGATTTTATTATTTTGAGAACCTCTATTTGATGCAACTTTGTCATGGCTTCTACCTTTGTTTTCAATTGATTCAAATCTGATATCATTGTAATATTCGTAATATATGAAAACACAAATTTTTATATTTATATGTATATATAATCTTTTTTTCTACATCCGCTTGTAAAATTACAATTGCATTATTATTAATACAATTGTAACCTATTATGATAAGGTTTTTTATTTAGTAATAAATATTTTGATATTGTATATATCCTTATCTAAATAATGATTCAGACTAGTCACCACATAATTGAAAAATTCAAGGTTGGTTTGAATTTTTTACAATATAGTAAATAAACATAAAAATATCCGTGTTGGTAATATATTAAAAATGGACACGCTACAAATTTTCCAATTTTCCATATATTCAAAATTAATTACTCAAATATCTGAATACAATATTCACCCTTTCTATTTGGTATTCTTGTATTTTACTTATTTACTTTACGATAATTTCGAAATAATAAATAACAAATACATAAAATACTATTGTAATGATTCATGTAATATTATCATTGGATATCATAAACGCGTCATTCAATTATATAATGGTAAAACAATTACAAAAGTAAATTATAGTGACAGTTTCCATGCAATCAACCATTATATTTTCACAAATAAAATCAAATTCTTGGATTCATTATATGAAATTGTTAATATAAAAAATGATAGAAGTAATTACGATTTGGATGTAGATATAGAATATATTTTTGTTCCAAATAATCGAAATAAAATTTTGATTTCAGAGAACCCAGATATTTATCTAGAAAATATAATCGAGCAAAAAATCGAAGAAGAAAATAATACATCATCATCATCATCAAATAAGGATATGCCCTTGAAAACAAAATGTTTCACATATTGTTTGAGCACTTGCGGCAAAGACAACATGTATATTTTGCGACAATTTTTAGAAAAATGCGAAAAAGATTATACCAAGAGTAAAAAAATAATGCAACAAATGATATTTGAATATGTATCTACTTCTATCGACGAAGATGACAGAAAAGATTTGAAATTCAATCAATATATATTCAAATCCAATAAATGGTTGGATCGGAATATATTTTTCGATAATAAAAAAGAAATTATCGAAAACATACGTAAATTTCCATATAGAAAACTCGGACTCGCAAAATCCGAAGCAGAATTGGAATATGAATATTACGGCAAATCTTTCAAAAACGCGATTTTGTTGCACGGACCTCCTGGATGCGGAAAAACCTCATTCATAAAAGGCGTATTGAATGAGACAAAACGGCATGCAGTGATTGTTCAATGGTCGCGTATAAAAACATGTGCCGAATTTTCGTCACTTTTTAGACCTTTGAAAATTGGAGGCGAAACATACGGTCTCGGCGAATTATGTTATATTTTCGAAGATTTCGACGCGAACAAAATGGATTTGCTGAAAAAACGGACAAATTTACAAAAAGATAAAATAGAAGCGTTTCAAATCGTCGAAGATAATTCGCAAGATGGTTCCGGCAGCAACGGAAGCAATAATACCAACAAGAAAATTATAATACAACCCCCGCCAATAGACGACGAAATTACATTGGATTTTGTCCTCAATATATTCGACGGAATTATTGAATTACACGATGCAGTGATTATATTCACAACAAATGCGAAATTAGATTATTTTGATAATGCGCTAATTCGGCCTGGACGAATTGATACGATTATTGAAATGAAAGGATGCAGCAAAAAAGTTACATACGAAATCATACAATATTACAAAAAACTGACTGACCAAGAAATGGAACGAATTAAAAATATTCAACTGCTGTTGCCAATGCGTCCATCGGATTTGGAACAAATTTGCATAAATTCATCTAATATAGATGATATAATTGAAAAAATTCGTTTATCTTGATTATTTTTTACACCTTTTCTCATTTAAAACGCTCATTTATTTTGGGAATAATCTAAAATTTGTAAAACACTTATCCCTAGTTTCATTTCTTAAACCAAGTTTCAAATATGCTCCTAGAAAATGTAAATTAAATTGTTTTATATCTGATTTAATATTAAGAATCTCCCATAATGTATCTTTATTTAATTGTACTAATACAATATTATTACCCTTTTTAGTATAAAAAGGAGTAAATTTACCTGGTTCTAATATATAATGATAAGGATTATGACCACTCATATAAATATCAAATTCAATAGGAATATCACAATAAAACCCAAAATATAGGTCAAATTTTATTGGATTATATAATCGTAAGAAATAACACTCATTTTCAAGTGGGTTTATTAGTTTTGGTTTTGGACAATCACACTCTGTTACAAATTTATCATCTAATTCTAAACAAGTTTTACAGTAATTAATTGTCACTTTTGGTTTTGTATCATCTTTTGTTTTATATCCAACCTGATATTTATTAATTTGTATCATAGTAATATTCATTGTATATACTCCAAAAATAAATGGATGGTAATTTTTTAATGATTCATCTAAACAGTCATTGCATTTTGGAAATGATGTATAATCATCTATTTGAGAAAGATTATTGAAAGCAGTACCTAAATCACCAATATATGATAAACTCATTATATAAAAATATATGCATAATTCTAATTATATATTTATATAGTTATTATGAGCGTTTTAAATGAGAAAAGGTTTAAAAGATGAAAAACACGAATATAAATACGATAAAAGTGTCCAGCATTCTTCTTCTGCTACAGGTATCGTAGTATTTAAAAGTTCAATCGACGTGTCTACTATTGATTTCGCGACAGATTCTAGGCCATTTGGAATCGGCAATATTTTCGAATCTAGTAATGAATCCAGCGTATATTTAATAACATTTAATAAATTAATGTTTTTAACTGCAAACAAATTGGATTGAAATAATTGTGTAATCAAGAGAACCAATTGAGGAATATCATGGAGGCTGATTGCGCCATCATCTTTCAAAAGGCCTTCAATTGTCGTCTTTATCTGTGGAAGAATCGTGCCACTTGCATCATTGACGAGCGCAGTTATTATTGCAATTTCTTGTGGCGTCAAATTCACCGAATATTTGGACGCAGATGGCACCAATGCTGTAATAAATGTGTCGATTTCAACGACATATGGATTTGGCTCTGTTGCAATTTGTTGTTCTTGCACTTGCACAATAGGTGCAATACGTTCTTGCACAATAGGTGCAATACGTTCTTGCACAATAGGTGCAATCAATGGCGTAATATCGGTTGGTTCTTCTCGCGTTTTTATTTCCAATGGACCGATTGTTGTAGGTCTAATATCATGAATTTCAGGTTCAACTGCGACAATTACATGAGAAAAATTGGAAGATATATCTGTTGGTAAAATGGCTGTATTGTTTTCGGAACTCATATAATAAATACCTACAGATAATTTCATAAACTAACCCCATTTGTTCTTATTGACTTTTATTTGAGGCGCACTGCTTTTTTTCTTTGATTTCGACGGGTCATATCCATCTTCTTCTTCATCATCTCCCAAATTTTTAGAAGCCTCCCAAAATTCATTGGAACCGATACGAAATGGTGGTCGGTTCTCTGCTTTATACCAAAATATTTGGTCATTCAATTTATTAGATTTCGCATTGTTGTTTATCACCAAACACTCATAATTTTCGGTAGTTTGATCCATTACCATACAAAAAGATTCCAATGTAGGAAACATGGATGCATAATTTTCCCATATACGTTTCCTATTTGTCATATAAGGTTCTCTCAATATGAAAACGAAATCAATATTTGTTCGCAAATTTGGCGGTATGCCTAAAGGATATTGCATAGTAATAATGAGCATGACTTTCCAATGTCTACCATTCATAAAAAGCAAACGCATTAATTTGTCTTTTGTCCATTTATTGTCATAAAGACAGTCGTCTAGAATGACCAATGTTCGTGGGTCAATATTTGTTTTTCGATACATTTCCATGTCTTTTTTCACTTGTTTGAGAACCATTTTCTGTCTTCTCAATACATTTTCAATCAATATTTCCTTGTATTCTTCGTGAATGAAGACTTTAGGTACATGGGAAGCATAGAATCCATTACCTGCTTCTGTCCCCGATATGATAGTTGCAATTGGAATATCTTTATGATGAAAAAGAATGTCTCTTACCAAGAAAGATTTTCCTGTATCACGTCTACCAATCAAAACAATTACGGGACCTTTATTTTCATCTGGTTTGAAGGTAATCCATTTCATATCAAATTTTTTAAGATCCAATTCTACTGACATATATATGATAGATATATCACAGACTTAATATTATAAAAGAAGACGCAATTTATGACACGCAATTTATGACACGCAATTTATGACACGCAATTTATGACACGCAATTTATGACACGCAATTTATGACACGCAATTTATGTGTTCAATATGATTCAAAAATATGTTTCATTCAATTATATGTCTGATAAATCTACAAACTCTACTAAATTTACTATAAAGTATTTCAAACAGAAAACATCTATATTATCTCAATTCAATAAAGATTTAGGAAAAGAAGTGAAAAATGATATTGAGTATAAACCATTATCACTTGAGAACGTGCAAAATTATAATCCAATTTACAATTTATTCTTTGAAATGAATGAAAATAACTATAATCATGTCACTTTGAATCAAAAATATAAATGTGTTGGTATTGATGAAATATGCCAACAGCAAAATAATAATATTGTGATGACACAGCCTATTTTTATGAAATATGCCCCATTGTTGGATCCTTTACGATATTTAGTTGGGAATTATAGTGAGACAAGCGAGCAATTGCATTATTTACCGACATATAATGAAAATGCAAATTGTTCTAGTAAATTGCTAACATGTAACAATGCATCCTATGTCGACAACTTTTTTTGTTATTTGTCATCACAATTATTGAATCATCATAATGTAATACATGGAATCGATTATTACGGGTCAGCATTAGCAATTCAATCTAAATATAGATTCAATGCAATAGATGATTTGGATTATTTAATGCAAAGCAATTATTTTAAAAATAATCGCGGAATTTTGTATGAGATTGAATCTGAAACAGAAGACCCATTTTCTAATTTTGGTTCTCGTAGAAACAAAAATAGATTGATATTTGAAGATAATGAAGACATAAATTTGGATATTGATGATATATTAGATTGTGAATGTGAATCCAATGGTCAATGTGAATCCAATGGTCAATGTGAATCCAATTATTCGATAATGAAAGAACTTGATAATTTAGAGTTGATTGAAGATTTTATAGAGCCACCGCAATTATCAAATACGGTTTTGAAAGATTCTGATTCCGATACAGATTCTGAAATTGATAGAAGTGATGATGATGATGATGACGACGGTGAAGAGGGAAAAAAAGCGGAACCAAAAGATGATGATTCGGAATCAGGAACAGATTCAGACGACGACGGTGATTCTGACGAATCAAATTCAGAAGAATCAGAAGAATCAGAAGAATCAGAAGAATCAGAATCAGAAGAATCAGAAGAAGAGGATAAATTTGCATACATATATAATTTTCCAGTTCAAGTAATCATGCTCGAAAAATGCAAAGGCACATTAGACGAATTATTTTTAAAAGGTCATATACAAGATGAACATGTTGCAAATGCAATTCTCATGCAAGTGATAATGACCTTGTTGGTATATCAAAAAGCATTTCATTTTACACACAATGATTTACATACAAACAATATAATGTGGAATGAAACCGATGAGCCATATTTATACTACAAATACAATGAAAAAGTATATCGTGTTCCTACATTTGGAAAAATTTTTAAAATTATTGATTTCGGAA
>Ga0114968_10001838_pt1 | contig 16372 bp, 16 predicted proteins | sample M_130807_EF_Meta_FD_87020 | JGI IMG/M metagenome (GOLD analysis project Ga0114968, IMG submission 87020) | Freshwater microbial communities from Lake Montjoie, Canada to study carbon cycling - M_130807_EF_MetaG | ecosystem: Environmental > Aquatic > Freshwater > Lake | place: Lake Montjoie...
GTACTAGAAGGATGAAGCGAGCGGGTTGGAACATGGCTCACTCATACGCATCATGAATGCACTTCAATTCACGCCTTCACCGCCCACCTCAACTTCGCCGGGGCTGCACGTGGATTGTCACGGATCTCCTGCGAAGTAGGACGAATCACCTCATCGTTAGTGGCACTGAAGAGGCCGCTGCGCAGCCCTTCGCGGAAGAGATGCTTCACACGACGGTCTTCACCGGAATGAAAGGTGAGGATGCATACACGTGCACCAGGACGCAAACAGGTGGGCAATTGACGCAGAAAAGTGTCAAGCGCGATAAACTCCTCGTTCACGGCAATGCGCAGGGCCTGGAAGACGCGGCGCACAGTGGCGTCTCGGTCTTCTTCAATCACCCGGTGCGGCAGCGCGCGGCGCACAGCTTCAGCCAGCGCACGTGTGGTGGCGTGATCCGTTTCAGCAAGCGCCTGCCCGAGCAGTTTCGCGTGCGGCTCATCAGCATTGTCGCTGAGGATGGCGGTGAATTTTTCAGCGGTGAGCTTCTGCAGCAACTCGCGTGCAGAGACACCACGCTGCGGATTCATGCGCATGTCGAGCGGGCCGTCGTGCTTGAAGCTGAAACCACGGGCGGGATTGTCGAACTGCATGGAGGAGCAGCCGAGATCTGCGAGCAGCACGTCCGCGCCATCGCTCCAGCCAAGTTCGCCAAGTGCCCGGGGCAGTCCGGCGAAGTTCATGCGCTTCACGACGAGTGCCGATTCCTCGCACCCACTTGCACGCAAACGCGCCTCAGTGCGTACGATTTCCAAAGGGTCTTGATCGAGCGCGAGCAGCGTGCCGCCCGGTTGCACCGCATTGAGCAGAGCTGCGGCATGACCTCCATAGCCCAGCGTGCAGTCCACGGCGCGTTCGCCGGGTTGCGGGGCGAGAATACGCATGATCTCGTTCAACAAGATCGGCACATGCTGCCCGGCAGGTGTCTTGCCGGAGGCGCGCACCTTGGCGATGGTCTCGGCGTAACGCTCGGGATTGAGCTCCTTGTACTTGTCCTCAAAGCGTTGCGGATTTTTACCGGAGTAACGCTTGCGACGACGATGCGGCGTTGGGACCTCAGCTTCGCTCACAGCTCGTTGTATTTGGCGTTCGATCCGCGTGCCTTTGCCACGGGATAGCGCGTTTCATTGCGCTCGATCTTATCGAGCATCGCCTGGCCGAGATCGACGCCGAGATTGTGTGCGAGTTCAAAGAGCAGGATGCCCACGTCGGCCATTTCATCCTTCAGCTCCGGCAGCTTGTCCTTCACCCGCTGGTCGATCTGCTCCGGCTGCTGCCAGACAAAGTGCTGCAGCAGCTCCCCCGCCTCCGCCGTGATGGCGATGGCGAGCTCTTTTGGACTGTGAAACTGCATCCAGTCCCGGGCGTCACGAAACGCACAGATGCGGGCGGTGATTTGTTCGATGCTCATGCAGCATGATGCAGGCACGCACCCGCAGGAGCAACCGGGAAGGCGCAAGATACGCCCAATCAGCCGCAAGCCACGCTGAGACGACGGCGGGCAACTCAAGGATGCTTTTCACATGAAAATTCAATATCAAATCGTGCTCGCCACCTGCCTATCGGTCACAACCGCCCTCCATGCTGCGGGAGATCCTCCGGTGGATTTTGTGAAGCAGATCAAACCCATCCTCGCTGACCGCTGTGTCGAATGCCATAACTCCGAGACACTGCTGGGCGAGCTCAATCTGCAAACACGGGCGCTTGCTTTCGGCAAACGCAAAGCCGGGCCGGTGATCGTGCCGAAGAATGCGGAGAAAAGCATGCTCTACCTCGTGCTGACGCTGCCAGCCAAGGACAAGAAAGCCATGCCTGCCACCGGCCACCGCATTCCAAAGGATGAAGCAAACCTCATCCGCCAATGGATCACGGAAGGTGCCAGCTGGCCGGAGGGCAAGGACGGTGCCGTTACGCCACAGCATAAGAAATTCAGAAAGTAGCAAAACGGCAGGCTCTGCGGGCCGCTCACCGCTTGAATCCCGCCGAGCCGGAGGTAGATGCGCCTCCACCATGAAACGCCTGAGCTTCCTTACCGTCTTCTTTTTCACCACGCTCTGCCGGCTACAGGCGCTGGAGGTTCCGCCCGGAGGCACGGATGCGCGTGGCGGAGCTGCCGTGGAGGCATATGCATCCACGGCGGCAGGGAAGGCGGAGGACCTGACGCTCGGGAAACGCATCGCCATCACGCAGCCGGATGCCACCAAGGCCTACTCGGCCCAGTTCACGGCTTCATTGGCAGAGGGCATCGTAAAACACGAGCGGGTGCTGGCGATCATCAAGGCAAGGGTCATCGGCAGCGCGAAAAATGGCGAAGTTCTGGCCAAGCTGCAGCTGCGTGCCGCGCCATTCACCTCCTTTGGAGAGACCGTCGGTGTTGATATCCATCGTGAGTGGATGGAGCAGCCGGTGACCTTCATCGCCAGCGACGACGTTCCGGCAGGCATGGCCGCCGTCGTGCTGCTGTGCGGGCAGAAAGAACAGAGCATTGAAGTCGAAAGTATTCGTGTGCTCAAGTATCCGGCCACCACGGAGGTCAGCAGTTTCCCACGCGCCAAGCTGACCAAACGCAGCTATGCGGGCCGTGAACCGGATGCGCCCTGGCGCAAGGCGGCGCTGGAGCGTATTGAGCAGCATCGCAAGGCGGATCTTTCCATGATTGTGATGGGTGATGACGGCAAACCGCTTGCCAACGCCGAGGTGAAACTCACCTTGCTACGTCATGCGTTCGGCTTTGGCTCCGCCGTGGTGGCGAAGCGCTTCGGCGGTGAAAGCGAGGACGACAAGCGCTATCGCGAGATCATCGACCGTCTCTTCAGCATCGTGGTGTTTGAGAATGACTTGAAGGATGGCAACTGGTCACCGGATTTCGATGAGAAGCGCAAAGCGCAGCGGAATGCAGAGCTGGACCGGGCCTTTGCCTGGCTCGCTGAGCGCCACATTCCTGTGCGCGGACATTACCTGATGCAGGTCGCCACGCCGTACAATCTGCATGATGTCAAGGACAGCACGGTCATTCGCGAGCGCACGCTCGCCAGTGTGAAAGAGCGGCTGGAGTTTGTGAAAGACCGCGTCATCGAGTGGGATGTGATCAATCACCCCATCGCCTGGAACGGTGCGGACATGCTGAACAAGCGCCCTGGTCTGGAGCAACTCGACCGCGAAGTCTTCAATCTAGCAAGATCACTGACCAAGCTGCCTTTCTGCGTGAATGAGGATCAGGTGTTCCGTCCGGGTCCGCAATATGACGACACGCTCAAGTACATTCAGGCGCTCAATGCAGCGGGACTTACCGTGTACGGGCTCGGCAATCAGGCGCACTTTCATGAGAGCTACCTGCCATCACCGGAGCATTTGCTTGCGGTGACGGATCGTTTTGCCGAGGTGGTGCCGCATCAGTGCATCACTGAATATGACATCGTGACCACGGAGGATGAGGAGCTCGCCGCAGACTACACGCGCGATGTGCTCATCGCGGCATTCAGTCATCCGGCCTACACCAGTTTTCTGTTCTGGGGCTTTTGGGAAGGCTCGCACTGGAAACCCGAAGCGGCCTCCTGGAACAAAGACTGGAGCATCCGCAAGCGCGGCGAAGTGCTGGAAGAATGGATTGGCCGCAGGTGGCACACCGAGTTGACTTTGAAGACGAATGCCAAAGGCAGGGTGAAATGGCGCGGCTTCCCGGGCTGGTATGAAGCGCAGGCGACAGGTCAGAAGCCGGTCATTGCCAGGCCGACCTGGTAACGACGTGCTAACTTAGCCAAGCCTGCCTATGCGTCTCCGAAAGTAGCTGCTCCACGAATTTGGGCAGTTCCACGGACACAGGTCCGATCATGCGTTCACGGAACTGGCGTGAGATCTCGGTGCTCTCGATATTGAATTCGATGAGGCGACACGAATGGTTTTGCGCGGCGATCTGGGCGAACCCGGCTGCAGGATAGACGACTCCCGAGGTGCCGATGCAGAGGAACAGATCAACGCTCTTCAAGGCGTTCATGATCGTCTCCATCTCGAATGGAAACTCGCCAAACCACACGATGTGCGGACGCATGCCGCCGATCTCGCCACAGGCGCGGCAGCGGGTGCCGGATGACAGCTCCTTGCTCCAGGACAGAACAGCGCCGCAGCATTCGCAGCGTGCTTTGCGCAGCTCACCGTGCATGTGAATGAGCCTTTCACTGCCAGCGCGTTCATGGAGGTCGTCCACGTTTTGGGTGACGAGGAGAAACCGGCCCTGCCATTCGCGCTCCAGGCGGGAGAGAGCGAGATGGCCGACGTTGGGCTCCGCCGTTTTCAGTGCGGCACGACGCAAGTTGTAGAAATGATGCACGAGTTCGGGATCGCGTGCGAAACCTTCCGGCGAGGCAACCTCCTCAATGCGGTGGCCTTCCCAAAGTCCATCGGTACCGCGAAAGGTGGGCACACCGGATTCAGCAGACATGCCTGCTCCGGTGAGCACAACGATGTTTCGCTCCGCACTCATTACTTATTTTTTCGGCTGCCGCTGCCTGACGCATTCAAACAAACACACACCCGTGGCCACTGAGACATTGAGGCATTCGACTTTGCCGCCCATGGGAATTTTAACGAGGAAGTCGCAATGCTCACCCGTGAGGCGGCGCATGCCGGGGCCTTCGGCACCCATGACGATGCCGATGCCGCCTTTGAGATCGAGATCGTAGAGGCTCTTCGTGGCTTCATCAGCCGTGCCGACGAGCCAGATGCCGAGTTCTTTGAGTTTGTCCATGGCGCGGACCAGATTGGTGACGCGGATGAGCGGGATGTTTTCCGCGCCACCACAGGCCACGCGCACGACGGTTTCCGTGATGGGCGCGGTTTTGTCTTTCGGCATGATCACAGCGCAGACGCCCGCAGCATCGGCGGTGCGCAGGCAGGCCCCGAGATTGTGCGGGTCCTGCACGCAATCGAGGATCAGGACGAGCGGGCTGGTCTTGCCTTCGAGAACAGCGGGGATGTCCCCTTCTTCATAGACACGCACCTGGTTGTCAGAGCGGGAGTGGCGGTTCTGGCGGGCAGTGGGCTGGTCTGGACGATTGGGGCGCATGTGTACCTCGACAGTGCGCTGAGAATGCAATTTGGCAAAATGATAGAAGCACCCGCTTGCAGGCTGTGTGAACTGACCGGAGCATTTTGGCATGAAGAGTTTCATCAAAAGCTCGTGGCCACGCCTCGCCATTTTGGCCGCGCTGGCTCTTGGGTTAGTTTTCGGCTGTGAATGGTGGATCGCGCGCAGTGCTGAGGGTCGCTGCTTTGATGCGGCGGAGGCCGCGCCCGCTGCTGCTGTAGCTGTGGTGCTGGGCACTTCGGCACGATTGGCCGACGGCAGGGCCAATCTCTTTTTCCTCCCACGCATGGAAGCCGCGGCAGCGCTCTACAAAGCGGGCAAGGTGAAGGCGCTGATCGTCAGCGGTGACAACGGCACGCAAGGATACGATGAGCCCACAGACATGAAACGTGTGCTGATGCAAATGGGCGTGCCGGCGGAAAGGATCATGTGTGACTACGCTGGATTCCGCACGCTGGATTCGGTGGTGCGAGCCAAGGAGGTCTTTGGGCAGCAGCGCGTGATCTTTGTTTCACAGCGATTTCACAATGCGCGGGCCATTTATCTGGCGCATGCGTTTGGAATGGAAGCCTACGGTATGGATGCCAAGGATGTGCCGGTGGCACTTTCTGTGAAGACCTTTCTGAGGGAGAAGCTGGCCTGCGTCAAAGCGGTGCTGGATGTGAACGTGCTTGGCACCAAGCCGAAGTTTCTCGGGGAGAAGGTGAGCGTGCCCTTGAAGTGACTCACAACCAGACCGTGAGCGCGCGACGCAAGTCTGGACCGGGAGTGACGCGGAAGCTTTCATCGAGTTCGAGACGGGCTTTGTGGCCACCCCTGGAGATTTCTAGGAAGACGGGCAGCGTGCCGGGGTGTGCGATCAACACCTCATGAATGCGCTCAAGATCCGTTTCATCATGCGTGCCGTTGAGCTTTAAGACCACCGGTTTCGGCGGAGCAGGCGGCTTCGGCGGTGGTGCCTCGGAAGGATCGGGATCGGTGGCGTTGCGCGGTTTCGCAGCCTTGGGCTTGAGCAGCGTGGCACCATTGAGAGTGACGCGGTTTCCATCGGTTTTCTGGTCCTTGCTGACACGGACGCGCAGTGAGAGCACGGCACCATCGGCGAGCACATCCTTGAGCTTCTCGTAGTCGTCGCTCCAGCACATCATCTCGACCTGGCCGGTGAAATCTTCGAACTTGCAGGTGGCGAAGGGGCGGTTGTCGCGCTTGGAGTAGCGTACCTCGAGCTGGCTCATGATACCGGCAATGGAGATGGTCTGCGCTTTATCCTTGGTGTCGATCTCCTCAATGGCAGCGATCTTGGCATGCTTCGACGAATCAAAATGCCCCCGGTAGCTGTCCAGCGGATGACCGCTGACATAGAAGCCGAGCAGTTCTTTTTCAAAGGCGAGAACCTCATCGGCACTCCACACGATGGAGGGAGTTTCCGGCTCGTTCTTTTTTGATTTGGGCTGCGCCAGATCGAAGTCATCAAAGAGTCCACCCTGCCCCGCCTTTTTGTCCTTCTGCATCGACGCTGCAGACGCGAGAACCTGTTCGAGCTTGGCGAACATCACGGCGCGCAGCTCGCCGGTGTAGTCAAAGGCCCCCGCTTTAACCATAGATTCCATGAGCTTTTTGTTCACCGCGCGGTTGTCGAGACGTGCGGCGAAATCTTCCAGGCTGACGAAGGGGCCGTTCTTCTCGCGCTCGGCGATGGCCGCCTCCATGGCGCCTTCACCCACGTTTTTGATGGCGCTGAGACCATAGCGGATGGCGTTCGGGGCCTCCTCTTCAGTTTCAAAACGCTCAGGAGCAAACTTGAGCGACGACTTGTTGACGTCCGGCGGCAGCACCTTGATGCCCATCTCAAAGCATTCACTGACGAAATTGGCGATCTTGTCGGGATTGCTGATTTCAAAACTGAGCACCGCCGCCATGAACTCCACAGGGTAATTCGCCTTTAGGTAAGCCGTGCGATACGTCACAATCCCGTAGGCGGCGGAGTGGGATTTATTGAAGCCGTATTGCGCGAATTTTTCGAGCAAGTCGAAGATGGAGTTCGCGAGCTTGGCCTGGATGTCGTTCGTCTTGAGACAGCCTTCCACGAAGATGAGACGCTGGCGGGCCATCTCAGCGGCGTCCTTTTTACCCATCGCTCGGCGGAGCAAGTCGGCTTGTCCGAGAGAGAAACCGGCAAGCAGATTCGCCGCCTGCATGACCTGCTCCTGATAGACCAAAATACCGTAGGTCTCCTTGGAGATTTTCTCCAGCAGCGGATGTGGGTAGTCCACCTGCTCCTCACCCTTCTTACGCTTGATGTAGTCGGGAATGAACTGCATCGGGCCGGGGCGATACAGCGCCAGAATAGCGATGATTTCCTCGATGGTGTCGGGACCGAGCTGCTTGCAGGTGTTGACCATCCCACCGGATTCCATCTGGAACACGGCGACCGTTTCGCCGCGTTTGATGAGATCGAAGGTCTTGGTGTCTTCGAGTGGCGCATCGGCCACCTTGAAGCCGGGGACACGCTTGTTGATCCAGAACTCGGCTTCGTGGATCACCGTCAGCGTTTTGAGGCCAAGGAAGTCCATCTTGAGCATGCCCAGCTCGGTGAGGGGCTTCATGGCATACTGCGAGAGGATGGCGTCTTCCTTGTCGCGAGTGAGGGCGATGAAGTTGTCGAGCCGACGATCCCCGATGACGACACCGGCAGCGTGAACGCCAGTGCCGCGAGTCAGGCCTTCGAGGAAGGTGGCATGCCGCCAGAGTTCCTGCGCGTTGCCATCGGACTCGAGTTTCGCAGCGAGATCGGGATTTTTCTTCACCGACTCTTCCAGGTCGATGTTCAACTCGTTCGGAATCATCTTCGACAGCGCGTCGCTGTCGCCGTAGCTCCAACCCATGACGCGACCGACGTCGCGGATAACCGATTTGGCCCCCATGGTGCCGAAGGTGATGATATGGCAGACGCTGAGGTCACCGTATTTTTCGCGGACGTACTGAATGACCTCTGGACGACGCGTCTGGCAGAAGTCGATGTCGATATCGGGAGGGCTGACACGCTCGGGATTGAGGAATCGTTCGAACACGAGTTCGAAGCGCAGCGGGTCGATGTCCGTGATGCCGAGACAGAAGGCGACGAGCGAACCGGCGGCGGAACCACGACCGGGACCGACCGGGATGTCGTGCTCACGAGCCCAGTTGATGAAGTCCCAGACGATGAGGAAGTAGCTGGTGAAGTTCTTCTCTTTCAGCAGGGCGAGCTCCACCTCCATGCGCTCGTGCAGCACCGCGTCATTCAGTGCGCGGTCGCGGCCATAGCGGTCTGCGAGGCCGTCCATGGTCAGCTTGCGCAGGTATTCATTGCGATCCCCGCCGTCGGGCATGGGATACTGCGGATAACGCTCGATGCTGGTGGAATCGAGGTGGATCTTCAAATCGCAGCGTTCAGCGATTTCGAGGGTGGCGTCGCAGGCTTCGGGAACCTCGGAGAAGAGAGCGCGCATTTCCTCGGCGGTCTTGAAATAGACCTCCGGAGAGTACGTCATGCGGTTCTGATCGTAGATGCTCGCACCGGTGCCGATGCAGATCATGATGTCGTGGGACTCGTGATCGCTGCGGTTGAGGAAATGCACGTCGTTGGTGGCGACCGTCTTCAGTCCGTACTGTTTGCCCCACTCGATCATCTGCCGGGCGCTTTTGCGCTGGGCCTCCATGTTGTGGTCCTGGATTTCGAGGTAGAAATTTTCAGGGCCGAAGATTTCGCGGAACTCCAGCAGGCTTTTCTCCGCCTCATCCTTGCGGTCGGAGAGCAGAAGTTCGTTGATTTCGCCATTGATGCAGCCGCTGAGGCAGATGAGCCCCTTTGCGTGCTCACGCAGAGCGTCTTTGTCCACCCGGGGCTTGTACCACTGGCCGTCAAGATGCCCCTTGGTGATCAGCTTGGAGAGATTCGCAAAGCCTTCATTGCTGGCAGCCAGCAGCGTGAGGTGCGAGGAGCGCTTGCGCCCCGGCACTTCGTTTTTGTCCATCATGGAGCCGGGAGCCAGGTAGGCCTCGCAGCCGATGATGCTCTTCACCTTGGCCTTTTTCGCTGCCATGTAGAAGTCGATGGCACCGTAGAGGTTGCCATGGTCAGTCATCGCCACGGCAGGCATCTCCAGCTCCTTCACGCGTTTCATGAGCGCATCGATGCGCACTGCGCCGTCTAGCAGCGAGTACTCGGTGTGAAGATGGAGATGAACGAAGGAGTCGGGCATGCGGCGGGGGACAGGATTAACCCCGCCTGGAAGGGGTGAACAAGTGCGAGTTGTTCACATTCGTCCATCACCCGGTCTGCGGTGGGAGCGGTGGTGATGACGATAACGCCTGAGCAGCACCCAACCGATGATCATCGCGACGCAAGCCACGGATAGTGCGATGATGACATAGATCTCGCTGGTCTTGGAGGGCGGAGAGTCCGCTGGCGGCGCAACTGCTGGGGTCGTTTGAATAAGCTGAAACGGACGGCTGGTCTCTCCAGGGAAGACCACCTGGGGGCGAAGTTCAGTCTTTCCCGCCTGAGATTGCAGCAGGATCAAGCTGGTGTTGGCATCTTTGGCAAAATCGATCTGGAAAGTGGTGGCAGCCTCCGGCATCTGGCCGCTAACCGTGGCGAGCAAATGCAACTCCTGGGTTTCGGCTTTCAGGGGGGTATTGTCGGTGCCGTCCATTGCCTGAATTTTGCAGGCAGGCAGCGCGGTTTTTTTTCCGTTGAACAGCACCCCCAGAGAACTGACGAGGTATCGCTGCGCCTTGTCATGGGTTGCCGCGACCTGCTCGGGCGTCTGGTCCCGATACCACGAGGCCGGAACCGGCGGCAGCGCGGTGGGATCGGCGGCCAAGAAGGTGCGTGGATCCACATTGATGCGCAGTGCGTAGTCACCCATGGAGCCAAACTCCGCCTCGACGGTCATATTGGGCACCACATGGGCATGCACCACCCCGGCGAATGCCAAGAACGCCGGGAGAACGGCCCCTGCGACGCGAATGTGAATAAACCGAAGCATCATGGCGCATGGTGGAGATGCCCGTGGCGATGGCAAATATATCGTCATGCAGGGCAGTAAACACGGCCGAATTAAAGAGTTGATTTTCAGGATGTGCCACACCCGTCGAAAGAACCTGCGAAAAACCTTGTAGCAGGGACATGACCGCGCTTGACTTAGGGCGCGTAAATTGCTTCAAAAGAGCATTCTGTTATAACCACCCGCATGGGAGCCACACTCAAATCACTGGAAAAAGAACTCGAGATCACTCTCGAAGACTTCAATCTGGTCGGGCGCAGCCCGGATGCCAGCATCCGGCTGGTGGACGGCGGTGTGTCGCGCCAGCATGCCACGATCCGGCGTGACGGGCAGTTGTTCTGGGTGTCCGATCTTGGCAGCGCCAACGGCAGCTTCGTCAACGATGTGGCTGTGACCACGGCGCGTGCTCTGCGGCATGGGGATCGGGTGCAATTTGGAACCAGCACCTTTATTTTTGACAGCCAAGACGAAGAACGCCCGCCGAGCGAGACCAGCAACGTCAGCACGCAGTCGCTTCACACCATCGCGCTGCCGGTCAAGACGGTCCGCGCCACCCTGCTCGTCGGCGATCTGCGCAATTTCACCACCATTTCCTCCCAGCTCAGCGCCGAAGAGGTGGCCGCCATGCTGCGTGAGTGGTATGCGCAGTGCGAAAAAGTTTTGAAAACCCGTGATGCCATCATCGACAAATTCATCGGTGACGGTGTCTTTGCCTACTGGCCGGGAGACGACATCTCCTCACGCATCAAGGCGACTGAGGCAGCGAAGATTCTGAGCAGCCCTGATTCCAGCGAATCTCCGAAGCGCAAATGGCTGAAGGAAAACATGAACCTGGAAGTGCATTGCCACATCGGCCTGAACATTGGCGATGTCGCCCTGGGTGCCATGGGACGCGGTGTGAACACCGCTGTGGGCGAAGCGGTGAACGTGACCTTCCGTATCGAGAGCCTGACCCGCAAGCTGCAGGTGCCGGTGCTTGCAGGTGCGCCGTTTCTCAATGGCTGGCCGGAGGGTTTGCAGCTCTACCAAAACGCCGGCATCCATCCAGTGAAGGGCCAGCCTGATCCGGTCGAGGTCTATTCGTTGATCGACGTGCCGACGATGTCGTTTTAAGGCGTCTCGCCGTCGAGCAGGCGCTGCATGTCTTCGCGCGTCATGCGGTAGAGCAGCCACTCGCTCATTCGTTTGGCACCGATGCGCTGCTCATACACCTGCTGCGCGTTCACATTCCAGTCCAGCGCCGTCCACTCCACGCGGCCGCAGTTGCGCTCATGCGCGAGGCTCACCACTTTTTTGAGCAAAGCACCGCCTACCCCGCCTTTGCGCCGCTCCGGCAGGACAAACAAGTCTTCGAGATACAGAGTCGGCAGCGCTAGAAAGCTCGAATAAGTTTCCACGAGGATCATGTAGCCGCTGGGCTCCACATCCTCGTTCACAAACGCCAGCCAAACCTCGATGCGCGGCCTTGCGCCCAAGGCATCCTCGATCAGACGTGCCTGCGCGGCCTCATCCGGCGGCGGCAGTTTCTCAAACTCCGCCAGTGCTACCACTAAACGGCAAAACGCCGCGGCACGTTCGCGCGCCAGCGGACGCAGCTTGATTTCCAGCGCCGTGCTCATGCATGCAGCACTGGATCGCCAAACAACGTGAAGTGACCCGCCTCAGCGACGCGCACTTTGAAAATCTCGCCTGTATGGCGCTCGGGATTGCCGTCGAAGACCACAATGCGGTTTGAACCTGTGCGGCCGGTGAGACGCTGATCGTTCGTCTTGCTCGGCCCTTCGCAGAGGATTTCGACCTCTTTGCCCACGAGTGCATCGTACATCGGCAGTGCGATGCGGTTCACCAAGCCCAGCAAGTCCTGATTGCGCTCCTCCTTCACCCGTTCCGGCACCTGTGTGGACTCCTCCATCTCCGCTGCAGGCGTGCCACGGCGTTTGGAATACCGAAACACGAAGGCATTGTCGAAACCGATGGTTTCAAACATCTGCCGCGTCTCCAAGTAGTTCTCCTCGGTCTCGCCGGGAAAGCCCACGATCACATCCGTCGTCACAGCAATGTCCGGGCGCGCCGCACGAATGCGCTCGACGAGTTCGGTGAACTTGGCCGCTGTGTAAGGCCGGTGCATGCGCTTCAAAATGGCATCGCTGCCGCTTTGCACGGGCAGGTGCACGTGCTCGGCGAGTTTTGGCAGGTAGGTGAAGGCTTCGATGAGATCCTTCTTGTAACCAATCGGATGCGGGCTTGTGAAACGGATGCGTTTGATGCCAGGCACCTCATGCACGGCCTCAAGCAGCTGCACGAAGGGACTCTTGCCGTCCACCGCCGGGAATTCATGCCTGCCGTAGAGATTCACGATCTGCCCCAGCAAGGTGACTTCCTTCACGCCACGGTCAGCGAGGCGTTTCACCTCTTCGACAATGTCCGCGATGGGCCTGCCACGCTCGCCGCCGCGGGTGTAAGGCACGATGCAGAAGGTGCACTTCATGTTGCAGCCCTGCATGATGCTGACGAAGGCGCTGGCCTGTTTTTCCTTCAGCGTGTGATCACGGATGGTGTTCTGCGAAGCCGCTTCCTCCTCCACATCGACGATGGAGAAACGCTCGTCGTCCATCTGCTTCGCCTCTTTGGCGCGGATGATCTCATCCACGTAATCCACCACGCGGTGATACTTCTGCGTGCCGACGACCAGATCCACGTTCGCCTTGCTCACCAGTTCGCTGCCACGGCTCTGCGCCATGCAGCCCATGAAACCGGTGACCAGCGGTGTGCGCCGCCGCCGCACCATGCCCATCTTTCCCAGGGCTTTCTGCTCCGCCTGATCGCGCACGGAGCAGGTGTTGATCAGCACCACGTCCGCATCCTCATCACGTGCCGTCATGGTGTAGCCGCGCTCGACGAACATCTGCGACACCTGTTCGGTGTCGCGCTCGTTCATCTGGCAGCCGTAGGTTTTGATGTGGACAAGTGGCATTGGGGGATGGGAGAATACCCAACCCCGGCCAAAAGACAACCCTGAGGCGCTAGGCCCTGTCAAGGTCAGGCCTTGATCTCAAAGATCGCCTCGACCTCCACGGCCGCGCCGGTGGGGAGCTGCGCAAAACCCAGGGCGCTGCGAGCGTGGTAGCCGTCGCCTTCCTTGCCGAAAATCTCGTGCAGCAGGTCGGAGCAACCGTTGATGACGAGATGCTGGTCGGTGTATTCCAGTGTGGAGTTCACACAGCCGAGCACCTTGAGGACTTTGAGTCCGTCCAGCGTGCCGTGGGTGTCCCACACGGAGCGCAGCACCTTTTCGGCACAGTTCTTGGCGGCCTTGTAGCCGTCCTCAGTCGAGACGCCCGCACCGAGCTTGCCCTTCAGATCACTCACATGGCCGGAGGTGAGGAGCTGATTGCCGCTGCGGATGCAGAGGTTCAAATACGCGGGTGGCTGCTTGGTGAAAACGAGGCCGAGGGATTCTGCTTTTTGCTGGGGTGTCATGATGGAGGTGAGAAGTGAGCGCAAAGTACGAACTGGGAAAACGAAAACTGGCAAACAGTTAATATCACAACCGTCATGTCTTCACCAATCCGCCCATCTGCCACATCAGCTTGTCCAACGCGAGGCCGAGCTTTTCGCTGCGACCATTGAGCAACCCGGCCCAACACATGCCCTTGGCGGTGTGGACCATGATCGTGGTGGTTCCCGGCAGCGAACCGGTGTGCCACCAGTTCGGCACTTTGTTCACATTCCAGCCGCGCGCATAGCTCTCGCTGACTTCGTGCGTAGTCATCGCGCGAATGGAATCCTGCTTGAGCAAAGCTGGGAGCTGCGAAGCGAAGCGCACCAGATCTCCCGCCGTGGCGATCCAGCCTCCGTGCGAGTCCATGCGTGTGACATTCATGCTGTAGGCTGCGCCCGGTTTGGGGGTGAGGTACATCACCTCCTGCGGCCGTCGCTCTGCCAGCGTGTTGCCACCGATTTGCATGCTGATGATGCCGCATTTTGACAGCAGCTCCTGGGTGATCAGCTTGTCATACGGCATCTTCAGCACCTTTTCCAGCACGCGGCCCAGCACGCAGTAGCCGAAGTTTGAATAGGCGAAGTGCTCCCCGGGCTTGTGGGTCTGTTTCTGGTTTGCCAGCGCCCAGGCGATGAGCTCTGCGTGGTTGATCTGCGGATTTTTAAACATGGGATCATCCTTGTCGTTCGCCCAGCCGCCGCTGGTGTGGGTGAGCAGATGATCCACGGTGACCGCCGCCACATCGCCACTGTAATCGCCCCCGAGGATGCCCTGCGGGCCAAAGACTTTGCTGTCGGCCTGCAGCAAGCCTCGTTCGATGCACATCATCACCGCAGTGGCCGTGATCGGTTTGGAGACGCTGGCGATGCGAAAGCGATGCTGCGGAGTGACGGCCTCGGCACCATCCGCATCGGCGAAACCGTAGCCCGCTTCGAATTCGATCCTACCCTCCCTGCCATAGGCGATGCTCATGCCCTGGATGCTGTGCTCGTGCAAAAACCCTTCGGCGATGGCGCGGATCTTTCCCTCCTCGGACTTGGGTACAGCGGCAGCAGCAACAGCTGGCCATGCGGCCAGCGAACTCACAAAGGCGCGTCGTTTCATGCGAACCACATCACACCTTGACGCCCTGCCGCCGTCAATGAAAACATCCCGCATGCTCCGGCTTCTCATTCTGCCAACCCTTCTCACCCTCAGCGCCTACGCCCAGAACGTCGATACCAGCACGCTCACCGGGAAAGTCGTCTGCGGCTATCAGGGCTGGTTCCGCTGTGAGGGCGATGGCGGCAACAATGGCTGGCATCATTACGCCGCAGGAAAAACCTTCGAGCCGGGACACTCTCACATCGAGCTGTGGCCGGACGTGAGTGAACTGCCACAGGAGGCCCGGGTGGTGACGCCGTTCAAACATACCGACGGCAGCCCCGCCGAAGTCTTCAGCTCCGTCCATCCTGCCGTCGTGCAGCTTCATTTCAAATGGATGCGCGACTACGGCATCGACGGTGCCTTTGTGCAGCGTTTTGCCGCCACCACACGCGACAAACGCTTCCGTGATCCGATGGATCAGGTGCTTGCCCACTGTCAGAGTGCAGCAGCCGCCAATGGACGCGGACTGACGCTGATGTATGACCTCAGCGGCATCAAGGAAGATGGCATTCAGCTGGTGATCGATGACTGGAAGCGCCTCATCACCGAGAAACGTCTCGACCGCTCGAGCCCCGCCTGCTTCAAACACCACGGCAAGCCACTCGTGGCGTTGTGGGGGCTCGGCTTCAATGACCGCGCCCCGATGCTCGAAGAGTGGTCGCGCTTGATCTCCTTCCTGCGCGATGATCCCGAATTCGGCGGCTGCGCCATCATGCTGGGAGTGCCCTACTACTGGCGCACACTCGACCACGACTGCATCAAAGATCCCCAGTTACATGCGCTTATTGACCGTGCAGACATCGTCAGCCCGTGGTCCGTCGGGCGGTTTGGCACGCCGAAGGACGCCGCCAGTCGCGGAGAGAAATTTCTGAAGCCCGACGTCGCCTGGTGCGCCGAGCACAAGGTCGATTACTTGCCGGTCATCTTCCCCGGCTTCAGTTGGACGAACCTCTCGAAATCACGCGATCAGGAGGCGAAGTTTGACGCGATCCCACGGGTTGGCGGCCAGTTTTTGTGGTCTCAGGCGCTCGCGGCCAAACAAGCCGGGGCGCAGATGCTCTACGTCGCCATGTTTGACGAGCTGGATGAAGGCACGGCCATTTTCAAAACCGACAATCATCCCCCAGTGGGTGAAAGCCGCTTCCTCGCGGAGCCTGATCTGCCAAACGATCACTATCTCTGGCTCACGGGCATGCTGGGCAGACTGCTGCGTGGCGAAACATCGGATGCGATGCCCAGGCGCTGACTTGGATTTACGACAAGTCCGACGCCAGCACCGAATTCGCTGCACGCAGCGCCAGCTCCTTGGCCTGCGCGATCACGCGCACGGAGGTGGCGTCAAAAAGGTAGGCATGGCAGCTCGGGCAGGTGATGGCACGCGTCACCACGATGGAACCGCAGCCTTCGCAGACTTTGTACTGCTCCGGATGCGTGGCGATCTTCTCGGCCTGCTTCAGACGTGAGTCTGGTTTGTGCTCATGCGCGCTCATTAAATGACTCTACGATGCTACGACGTCATTGGCCGAGTGCAACGCCGCTGATAAACAACTTACA
>Ga0114968_10001840_pt1 | contig 16364 bp, 18 predicted proteins | sample M_130807_EF_Meta_FD_87020 | JGI IMG/M metagenome (GOLD analysis project Ga0114968, IMG submission 87020) | Freshwater microbial communities from Lake Montjoie, Canada to study carbon cycling - M_130807_EF_MetaG | ecosystem: Environmental > Aquatic > Freshwater > Lake | place: Lake Montjoie...
CAATCAATCAAGACTTAAACTTTCTTGTGAGCCCATGTGATGCACTGATTGGAGCATCCGGCAGAGTGCGAAATGGTGAAATTTTTCAAGCGAAAGGCTTTCCATACGCCTTAGAAGACCTGATACCTAACAAGAGCGTGGCCAAGAGTTATGAGGGATGCGAATATGTAACGTTGCGACTCACTTCAAGCATGTACCACCGCTTTCACGCTCCAACAGCAATGCGAATCAGAAAAATTACTTACATCTCCGGTGACACATGGAATGTAAATCCCATAGCACTAAAGCGAGTTGAACGACTCTTTTGCAAGAATGAAAGAGCGGTAATTGAATGTGAAATAGACCATATAGATAAGGGAGCTGAAAATACAACTTTAACTCTTGTGCCTGTAGCAGCCATTCTTGTTGCCAGTATTCGCATGCACTGCATTAATTTACTATTTCATCTGAAGTACAAAGGTAAAAATGAGATTGACTGTGACGTTGCCGTAACTCGTGGCGAAGAATTGGGTTGGTTCCAGCACGGATCAACTATTATTGTTTTTGCTCCCAAAAATTATCGCCTACTACCAAGCTTAAAGCTTGGAGACTACGTTCGTATGGGTGAAGCTTTATTCGAATACTAGCTAGAACCTTAAGCTATCTACAAGCCAAACTCAGAGTGTCGCGGCTGCGCTCCATCCCCTCTGCCATCATTTCGAAACCCTTCCGAATATTATTTCTCATAAAATATTCAATGATCCTATTAGGAATTACAGAATCTGGCTCGATGATGCTGGCATATCGCACCAATACACCCTTTTCATTGTTTTGCAGCCTCCATGTCCCAGAGTAGGCTTTGTTATCGCCTTTAATCTGAATAAAATTGAGGCCTTGATTTGGAAGCTCCGTAAACTCCACTTCAGACCGTAGTTGAATAGGGAACAATAAAATTCGCTCCTCAATGAGTCTTTCTACAGTCACCCTATTACCCTGCCTTCTGTGTACCTTGGACTCAACAATTCCCGGAATAGTTTTTACATCTTCATAGTCCGTCAAAAAAGTATATGCCTCACACTGGCTAACTGGAGCTATGTAGCTAGCTTGCACCTTAAAACTGGTGCCTAATTTTTCTACCGATACCTGCAAATCATAGTGGGCTAGATCAGTGACCGCAAAACAAGCCTGACCACCCATTAATAAACACGAAAAAAACGCTCGCTTCACAAAAGAGCTGCTCGGACTGGATAAAGAATTGGCAATGTTCAATATTCTTCCTCAATATTGAGATCTAGGAATATCAGTGACTCAGCATCTGCCAGCTCTGCGCACTCTACACCATTCATTTGGTCATCAAAAGAGAGTTGAGCAAAACGCTCGGCAGCTAGGAAATTATTCTTCTGATAGTGATCTAATGCTAACAATTGATTCCATGCTGCTTTTTGAAAATGCTCTGCAGCCATTCTTCTTAAATTTACAACTTTGTCACTTAAATCTTGATCTAGCATTTTTTTCTCCTTCAATTTGGCATTGAACTTGAATGAGATGCTCTACCTTTCATATGACATTTATATGAATTTATGCAGTTACTTTTGTCACAAATTAAGGCCTGTACATCAAGCCCATATATGACAATTTCACTATTTAAAAATGATTAAAAAATATTTCAAATAATGATAGATGTGTCATATTCAATAGTTAAAAATAATATCTACTTATGGGAGATGAAGAGCAATTCTGCTCCTTTCCGGTCTCCTCAGCTTGCTCTAACAGCCCATAAGTAACCACTTCTATTTTATTTAAGGAGAGCATTCATGACTACCTTTACTACTGAAGATCGTGAACTCGTTGAAAAAGAGCCTATTCCCTTTTATGGCTATTACTGTCCAACTGATTCATCCGCACATAATGACAGTCCACCTTTACATTCAATGTCAAAGAAATTCAAGGCGGCATATCAAATCGATGAAAGTAGCGAAGATTTAGAGGAGTAACGCTCAAATGACAAAACCCTCACCATTGCTGATGAGGGTTTGCTTTTCTGGTGGGCCCACCAGAACTTGAACCTGGGACCAAAGGATTATGAGAGCAGAAGCCCATGATAGAGCCATATAAACAGTTGGTCTGCGGGTGGTCAGTGTCGGTGTGTAAGCAAATGTGTAAGCAAATTCATGGATTTAAAGGAAGTGACTTCTCGGGCTTTGGTTTTCAAAACCACAGGATTTTTGGAGCAACCGTTTAGTACTTCGTTGCTCCAAAGTACTTTTTATGAATTTAAGTGTTACTTTAAGTAACGCTTGCGCCGCTTGTCTATTAACGTAATGCATTTTGGCTGTAGTTAATTATTGCTTGCAGAACAAGCAGATTCTCCCCTACTGCAGATGTCGCATTTAGAGAAATATCTGAAAACTCACTCCTACATTCTTCTAATATTTTAGGAAAATCATTGCGCAAGTGGCTCCCTTGTCCAAAAAATACTGGGATAACAGTAATGTCTTTAATACCTTGTGCAACAATTTTTTGAATAGCACCAGATAAAGAAGGCTGCATCAACTCTAAGAAAGCGAGCTCTACAGGAGTATTAGGATTCTGCACTTGCCACAAGGCAGCAAGACGATCAAAAGGCTCGCGCCAACGTAAATCACGTGCACCATGCCCGAAAAAAATGATAGCTTTCATATTAAGTCTGAGTATTTTTCTCAAGAGTTGCTAATTTTTCTTTGAGCTTACGCTCTTCTTGAAATCGCTCTGTTTCATCGCGAATGATGGCTGCAATAGCAATAGGCTGATTCTGATTATCAAAAATCATCGTAACCGAGAAGGCTATTGAAATAGGCCTACCATCTTTATGAATTGCTGGAACTCGTAGCAAAGTATTGCCATACTTCGTTTTACCAGTCTCCATCGTATGAAAGTAGCCCTTAGAATGGCGCTCCCTAAAACGCTCAGGAGTAATAATGCTGAGTGTTTTTCCAAGGGCCTCATTTGGGGTATAGCCAAAAATACGCTCAGCAGATGCATTCCAGAACAAGATATTTTCATCTCGATCAGAAATAATCACTGCTTCACCAATGTGACTTATGAGCGCTTTAAAATCGATGGGAATCAGCATTAGTTATTTCCTAGTTAAATGACTTACGCCTAAGAATAACGCAAGAAAAACTACCTCAACACAATCACTTTTTAGATAAGACTCAGTCTATACATTTATTGAGAGCTCGATAGCGCCAATAATGCTATGACTAAACTCCTCGTTCTTTAGTTCTTGTAAGAAATAATTTGCAACTAGGCCATTTTCTTATCAGTCAAATTTTTCTATTAAATTATTACGTAACAGGTGTATCTATACCTGGCAATATGATAAGCGGCTTATAACCATCTAATTTACCCTGAGCACCTTTTATCTGTAAATCCTTTGAGCGATTGACTAAAAAATCAACTAGGTGATTTCGCATGGGGTAATACATTGGATCATGATGTAAATTAGCTCGCTTTCTTCCTTTGGGTAAGGTATTGATTACGATTTCTGCAATACGAGCATTCGGACCATTACTCATCAACATGATTTTGTCTGAGAGCAGGATTGCCTCATCTACATCATGCGTAATCATGAACACAGTTTGCTTAGTTTTGCTACAAATTTTGAGCAGCTCATCCTGAATCACTCCACGTGTGAGAGCATCTAATGCGCCAAATGGCTCATCTAACAAAAGCATTTTTGGCTCAATAGCAAATGCTCGTGCAATACCTACCCTCTGCTTCATGCCACCAGATAATTCTGAAGGCTTCTTATTTTCAGCGTTGACCAAACCTACCATCTCTAGATATTTTTTAGAGTGCTCAGTGATTTGTACTTTTGACCAGTCAGGATACTTTGACTTCACAGCAAAAGCTACGTTCTGCAATGCCGTCATCCAAGGCATTAATGCGTGCCCCTGGAAAACAACACCACGCTCTAAACCAGGGTCTTGAATACGCTTTCCAAGCATGATTGAATCGCCAGTAGTTGCCTCTTCAAGACCTGCTAATACATTCAGGATAGTAGTTTTGCCACAGCCTGAATGGCCGATGATGCAAACAAACTCGCCGCGCTCGATTTCAAAATCGATACCCTCAAATACTGGCGGTGCGTCAGCTTTATATGACTTACCAAGGTTTGAGACTTTAAGAAAAGTATTTTTAGTCATCACACAAAAGATGGCGCAGAGTATGAAATAGGAGGTATGAAATCATTTGTAGCTCCTATCAAACAATTAAGATGCTACTTGCAATAAATTTAAAGGATTTTGTGACTCAATTAACGGGGTGAGCGTCTGAAGTTTTTTTCTATAAACTTCTCCGACCATCACCACAACAGGTTGCTTATCTAAAAAATAATGATGTACATCACCAAAGCGCAATTCATCTAAGGTGCAGCCAAAGCTACGCTGGGTTGGAAGGCTGACTGACTCCATCAAGCATACAGCGGTATCTACTGAATAGCCTTCAGCAATCAAGTTTGCGGCAACCTCAGATAACTGGTCGCGCGCCATGTAGTAGATTGCCGTTTTATGATCTTCATGTGCGCAACGACCAGGCAAAGTAGTCAACGTTAGTGTTCGACTTAACTCCCTGGTAGTTGGAGGCTGCTTTAATTCTGCTGAAGCTGCCAAGGCAGTAGTAATTCCTGGAACGATCTCATAGCGCACACTTGCTTTCTCAAGGGCGTCAATTTCCTCCTGCGCTCGACCGAAGATTAGTGGATCACCTCCCTTGAGGCGCACCACTACCGAATACTTGCTAGCAGCGTCCACCAATTGCTTGTTAATAAAGTGCTGAGAGCTCGAATGTGATCCACATCTTTTACCAACTTGCACCAATTTAGTGCTAGGACACCAATCCAACATGGAAAGATCAATGAGTGCGTCATAGAAAACGATGTCTGCCTGAGCCAAAATTCTTGCACCGCGCACGGTAATAAGGTCAGCTGCACCAGGCCCAGCACCAATAAGGTAAACGCCAGGCTGCGCTCTGTTCAATTTGGGTGGTTTAACTGTTCTTGGTGCAATTTGTTCCATGACTCATTTGTAACAGTCAGCAATGATTCCAAAACTTACAAGTGAACCAAAAGAGTTCATAGATTTAATTAGTGCACCATTATTGAGCGCTAGCCTAATTTCATTTATTAAAAATTCCTTATCGTTAGTTATCGACCAAAGGAGCTCACCATGAAAGAAAAAACAAAACTTAACGGCTCAATAACTGAAGCCACCACTTCCACTATTGTCAATGCAAATCCTACGCGACGCAAACTCATTCAAGGCATTGGCTCTGCTAGCATCTTGTCCTTAATAGATCCAATGGTAAAAGCGGGTGCATGGGCTGCAGGCTCTGATGCTCCTGAAAAAACTGATGTGAAGGTGAGCTTTATCGCTCTTACCGACTGCTCTTCAGTCATCATGGCCAACCATCTTGGCCTAGATAAAAAGTACGGTGTCAAGATCATTCCTACCAAAGAAGCTTCATGGGCTGCAATTCGCGACAAGCTAATCAATGGTGAGAATGACATGTCGCACATCCTTTATGGTTTGATGTACGGACTACAAATGGGTATTGGTGGCCAACAAAAAGATATGTCTCTTTTGATGTCATTGAATAACAATGGCCAAGCAATTACTTTATCTAAAGCACTTTATCAAAAGGGTGTAAGCGATGGGGCAAGCCTCAAAGCGCTAATGGATAAAGAAAAGCGTGATTACACTTTTGCGCAAACCTTCCCAACTGGCACACACGCTATGTGGATTTATTACTGGTTAGCGAACTACGGCATTAATCCATTCAAAGATGCAAAGATCATTACTGTTCCCCCTCCCCAAATGGTGGCCAATATGCGCAGCGGGAATATGGATGGTTACTGTGTAGGTGAGCCCTGGAATGCTCGCGCAATCTTTGATAATGTTGGCTTTACAGCAACAACTACTCAAGCCATTTGGCAAGATCATCCAGAAAAAGCCTTGGGTACCACTTCTGACTTTGCTAAGAAGTACCCTAATACTTGTCGCGCAGTTACAGCAGCCATTCTAGAGGCCGGAAAATATATCGACTCATCCACAAGCAATAAACGTACAACCGCAGAAGTAGTATCTGCACCATCTTTTGTAAATACTGACATCAACGTCATTCAGGATCGAATGATGGGTCGTTACAACAATGGTATTGGAAAGACTTGGGATGATCCACATGCAATGAAGTTTTATAACGATGGCATGGCGACTTTCCCCTATCTTTCTGATGGTATGTGGTTTATGACTCAGCATAAACGCTGGGGTTTACTCAAAGAACATCCAGATTACCTAGCAGTAGCGAAAAAAGTTCAAAATATTTCCATCTATAAAGATGCTGCTACGGCTTCAAAAACTCCATTACCAAAAAGTGATATGCGCTCCAGTAAATTATTTGATGGCGTTGTATGGAATGGCTCTAACCCCGCAGCTTACGCAGATAGCTTCAAGATCAAAGCATGAAAAAACAAAAACTCGTCATGATTGGCAATGGGATGGCCGGTATTCGAACCATCGAAGAATTGTTAAAGCTCGACCCAGAGCTTTATGACATCACTATCTTTGGTGCTGAGCCGCATCCCAATTACAACCGTATTCTGCTGTCTCCAGTATTGGCGGGTGAACAGACTCTTGAGCAAATTGTTCTGAATGACCTTGATTGGTACAAGAGCAATGGCATTCACCTTCATCTCGGCAAAACGATTACTAAGATTGATCGCAAGGAGCGAACTGTTACTGCTGATGATGGTACGGTTGAGAAATACGACCGCTTACTACTTGCAACAGGCTCACTTCCTTTCATCCTTCCAGTACCTGGAAATGATTTACCTGGTGTTATTGCCTACCGCGATATCAAAGACACCAATGAGATGATCGATGTAGCGACCCGCTACAAAAATGCCGTGGTAATTGGTGGTGGACTGCTTGGCCTAGAAGCAGCAAATGGTCTCGCATTAAGAGGTATGAGTGTGACCGTAATCCATCTAGCCGACTGGCTAATGGAAAGACAGTTAGATAAAACAGCGGCTGATTTACTGCAAAAATCTTTAGAAGAGAAAGGTCTCAAGTTTTTACTTAAGACCTCTACTGAAGCAATCAGCCCTAACGCTGCTGGTGATCGCGTAGGCTCTATTCGCTTTAAGGGTGGTCTTGAGATTCCTGCAGATTTAGTTGTCATGGCTGCAGGTATTAAACCTAATACAGCCTTAGCTGAATCCGCAGGCTTACATTGCAGTAGAGGCATTGTTGTTACCGATACCCTACAAACATTTGATCCAAGAGTTTATGCCGTTGGTGAGTGTGCAAGCCACCGCGGCACAGCCTATGGTTTAGTTTCCCCCTTATTTGAACAAGCTAAAGTTTGCGCAAATCATCTAGCTGAACATGGTATTGGGCGCTACGAGGGATCTGTCACCTCTACAAAGCTGAAGGTAACTGGCGTTGATCTTTTCTCCGCTGGGAACTTTATGGGGGGCGAAGGCACAGAAGAAATCACGCTTGCTGATCCTATTGGCGGCGTATATAAAAAATTAGTTCTGAAAGATGACCGTTTGATTGGGGCTTGTATGTTTGGCGATACCGCAGACAGCACCTGGTATTTCAAGCTAATGCGCGATGCACAAAGTGTTGCTGAAATACGTGACACATTGATGTTTGGTGAATCCAATATTGGTGACGTTGGCCATCAAGGTCACAATAAAGCTGCTGGCATGACGGATGCAGATGAAATCTGCGGGTGCAATGGGGTTACCAAGGGGACTATTGTTAAGGCTATTCGGGAACAAGGTCTCTTTACATTAGATGAAGTAAAGAAGTGTACTAAAGCGAGTAGCTCCTGTGGTTCATGTACGGGTCTTGTAGAGCAAGTACTAATGAATGTTCTGGGTACAGATTACTCAGCTACTCCCAGAAAGAAATCTATCTGTGGATGCTCTGATCTATCTCATGATGAAATCCGTCAAGCCATACGATCAGGCCACTTAATTTCTCAAGAACAAGTTCGTACTGAACTGAACTGGAGAACGCCTAATGGGTGTGCGACTTGTCGCCCTGCACTGAACTATTACCTAATCTCTACATGGCCACATGAGGCAAAGGATGATCCACAATCTCGTTTCATTAATGAGCGTGCTCATGCCAATATTCAAAAAGACGGTACCTACTCCGTCATTCCAAGGATGTTTGGAGGTCTGACGACGCCAGGAGAATTACGCCGTATTGCTGATGTTGCCGAAAAATATAAGGTTCCAACAGTCAAGGTTACTGGGGGACAGCGTATCGACTTACTAGGCATTAAAAAAGATGATCTTCCAGCAGTATGGAAAGAATTGGATATGCCTTCAGGTCATGCCTACGGGAAATCGATTCGAACAGTAAAGACCTGCGTTGGCGATGAGCATTGTCGATTTGGAACTCAGTCCTCTATGAAAATGGGTGTTGAGCTTGAGCGCATGCTGTTTGGAATGTACGCACCTCATAAAGTCAAGCTTGCGGTTTCAGGTTGCCCTAGAAACTGTGCTGAAGCCGGTATTAAAGACGTTGGCATCATCGGCGTTGAGTCTGGCTGGGAGCTTTATATCGGCGGAAACGGCGGTATTAAAACTGAAGTTGCTGAATTCCTCTGCAAAGTCAAAACAGATGAAGAAGTGCGAGAGTACTCAGGTGCATTCTTACAGCTATATCGTGAAGAAGCCTGGTATCTTGATCGTACCGTCCATTACCTAGCTCGAGTTGGCATGGAATACATCAAGCAAAAAATTGTTGAGGATTCTGAAAGCCGCAAAGCCCTTTACGAAAGACTGCTCTTTGACTTGAAGGATGCTCCAGACCCCTGGAAGGATTTCGAAAGAGCCGGGGTTGATATTCGTCAATTCAAAACTATTCCGATTGTCGAGGTTGGAAATGTCTAATACAGCCCAACTTGATCAGTGGCAGAAAATCACAACGGTTGATGAGATTCCTGTTCTAGGATCTCGGGTTATTCAAGCACCAGCTGGACAAATTGCTATTTTTAGAAATTCAGAAGATGAGGTATTTGCCGTATTAGATAAGTGCCCGCATAAGGGTGGCCCTCTCTCACAGGGGATTGTTCACGGTAAATCCGTAACTTGTCCACTGCACTCTTGGAATATAGATCTTTCTACTGGCTGCGCCGTTGCTCCGGATGAGGGTTGCGCCAAATCCTTTGCAGTCAAAATTGAGTCTGGTGTGGTTTGGTTAAGCCGCGAGGAATTGCAAGCTACACATGGCTGAAGTTAAGAGCACCTGTTGCTATTGTGGCGTTGGCTGTGGTGTCATTATTGAAACTGCAGCTACAAGAAATGGGAAGATCGAGGTTACCGGAGTTCGTGGCGACCCCGATCACCCTGCAAACTTTGGCAGACTCTGCAGTAAGGGCTCCACCCTCCATCTCACCGCAAACCCAAGCCTTCAAATGCAAGCGCGGTTGGGCTCACCCGCTATTCGCAAAACAAGAGGCGAAGACCCGATAGCTATTTCTTGGCCCGAAGCAATACAAACGGTTGCCCAAAAATTTGCCGACATTATTAAAGAACATGGTCCAGAGTCTGTAGGCATTTATGTCTCCGGTCAATTACTAACCGAGGACTACTACGTCTTTAATAAGTTAATGAAGGGCTTAATTGGTTCAAACAATATTGATACTAATTCACGCCTATGTATGTCTAGCGCGGTAGCTGGCTACAAGCAAACCTTGGGGATGGATGCTCCGCCTTGCTGCTATGAAGACATTGATTCAGCATCGACCATTTTTATAACAGGATCAAATACCGCTTTTGCCCATCCTATTTTGTATAGACGTCTTGAGGATGCCCGTAAAAATAATCCAGATCTCAAAGTCATTGTTGTTGATCCCAGAAAAACAGATACCGCTAAAGAAGCTGATCTTTACCTACAGATACAGCCTGGTACTGATGTCGCCCTCTACCACGGCATGCTTTACATCATGCTTTGGGAGAAATGGATTGATGAGTCTTATATCAACTCATACACGGAAGATTTTGATGCTCTGCGCGATCTAGTAAGGGACTTCACGCCGAAAGCAGTGAGCCAGATTTGTGGTATTAAGGAAAAAGACTTATTCCAAGCAGCGCAATGGTTTGCCACCTCTCCTGCAACGTTATCCATGTACTGCCAAGGATTAAATCAATCAGCATCAGGTACCGCCAAGAATGCTTCTTTAGTAAATCTACATTTGGCCACCGGCCAGATTGGTAAAGCTGGAGCAGGTCCATTCTCTTTAACTGGGCAACCTAATGCAATGGGTGGCCGAGAGGTTGGCGGCTTAGCTAATTTGCTATCTGCCCATCGTGATCTTGCTAATCCAGAGCATCGCGCTGAAGTCGCTAAATTGTGGGGCGTCCACTCCGTTCCCGAAAAACCAGGTCTTAGTGCCATTCCCATGTTTGAGGCATTACGTACCGAAAAGCTTAAGGCTATTTGGATCGTCTGCACAAACCCCGCACAATCCATGCCCGATCTCAATGCTGTTCATGAAGGATTGAGCAATGCAGAATTTGTTGTTGTACAAGAAGCTTACGCAAATACAGCTACCACCCTCTATGCAGATGTTTTGTTACCCGCTACTACTTGGGCAGAGAAGGTAGGAACAGTCACTAATTCAGAGCGTCGCATCTCTAAAGTCAATCCCGCCATTAATCCCTTTCAGTCTGCAAAACATGATTGGCAGATTGCTCTAGAGGTTGGGCGAGCTCTAGAGGTACTATTACCAGGTAATAGAAAAGAAGGAATTTTTACCCTCTTTCCCTATGATGGTCCGGAAGATATTTGGAATGAGCATCGTGAGAGTACGACCGGTCGTGATCTGGATATCACTGGTCTGAGCTATCAAATTCTCGAAGAGCGTGGACCACAGCAATGGCCAATGCCAAAAGGGTCTTACTTTGGCAAAAAGCGACTTTATGAAAATGGTGTCTTCCCCACTAAAGATCAGAAAGCCCACTTTATTGCTGCGCCCTATAAAACCACTGCAGAATCCGTTGATGCTCGCTATCCGTTTGCCTTAAATACCGGTCGCCTACGAGATCAATGGCACGGCATGAGTAGAACCGGAACCATTGGTACGCTTTATGGACACTCACCAGAGCCTTGTGTAGAGATGTCACCAAAAGATGCCGGCAGAATGAATCTAGAAAATGGTGATTTAGTTCATGTCACTAGTCGCAGAGGCAGCGAAATCTTTCCAATTAAAGTTTCGGATGATATTGCCTCCTCGCAAGCCTTTATTGCGATGCACTGGGGTTCTGAGTTTATTTCAGGCGCTGCTGGTAAAACACCAGGCCGCGGAGTCAACGGACTAACCTGTAACATGATTGACCCTGTATCAGGTCAGCCAGAGTTAAAGCATGCAGCTGTGAAGATCTTGCCAGCAAATCTTCCATGGCAACTCGTTGCCTTCGGCCTATTCCCGAAAGAGGAAGTCTTTTCTGTTCAGAACAGTTTGCGCAGTATCTTGCCTCACTTTGACTCAGCCCAATGCGTCTTATTTGGCAGAGAGCAAGATGGCGACCTTATTGGAGTTTCATTCAAAGCCGCCCACCACGATGATCCTCTTGAAGAATCTGAATCTCTTGCCGCACAAGCCTTGAAGCAAGTGATGCAAAAATTTAAATTGGATGAGGGATCTGTTGAGCCGGTAATGCGCTATAGCGATAAGCGCAGAGGCATAGTGCGGCTCGTACGTGCTCAAGAGAAAGTTTTATCTGCAATGCTCACTGGTTCCGTAGATAGTCTAGCTAGTACTACCTGGCTAAGAGAGTACCTAGAAAGCGGCTTGGATGCAAAAATGCTCGGTCGATCTATATTGATGCCCGTCAGCAAACCTCCTGTGGAAATAAAGCCTAAGGGTAAAGCAATTTGTAACTGCTTTAATGTCTCTGCAGACACAATGACGCAATGCTTAAGCAAAATGCCAGCAGGAACATCCCCCGATCAAGCTATGAGCTCGCTTCAATCTGAAACTCAATGTGGAACGAATTGTGGCTCTTGCAAACCCGAAGTCAAGCAAATTATTGCGAACTTTCTAAAGCAAGTAGAAGTAGCTGCATAATCTTGTAATGAGCATCACATCATTCCTAAAGGTCATTGGCCGAGGTAGTAAAGGCGCTGGCGATCTTGATCGTCATCAAGCAAAAGAAGTATTTGCTCAAATTCTAGAGGGCAACGTAAGCGATCTTGAGTTAGGTGCTTTTTGTATTGCTATGCGCATCAAGGGTGAATCCGTATCTGAGCTCATGGGCTTTATGGATGCTCTACAACCACATCTAAATTTACTCAACCTAGGCTCACGTCCAGCTATAGTCTTACCAAGCTATAACGGGGCTAGAAAGCAAGCAAATCTCACGCCGCTTCTTGCTAGCATGCTTTCTAGTTATGGTTTTACTGTTCTTATTCAGGGAATAGAAAAAGATCAAACCAGAGTAACAAGCTATGAAATTTTTAAATCGCTTGGCTGGCCAATTCTAACCACTAAGAATGAATTTGGTACCCTCCTAACCTCTAATAAGCCAATCTTTTGCCCTCTCAAAGTCATTTCCCCAGCGCTTCAAAAATTATTGGATGTCAGAGAGAGAATAGGCTTACGCAATACTGGTCATGTCCTTGCAAAACTCATAAATCCAACGCTGCAGAACCCTTGGCAAGTCTCTAACTACACCCATCCAGAATACCCAGATAAATTACGGGAGTTTTTTCAACTCCGTTCAGCCAATGCAATTTTGATGAGGGGAAGCGAGGGTGAACCAACCGCTTCCCTGCAACGATTACCTGAAATGCATTTTTTATTTCCCAATGGAAATGAACTTACCAGCCCAGAAGAGCGATTCGAGGATCCTACTCCTTTTAGAGAAATTGATGCCATATCAACAGCGTCTATTACGCAGCAAATTCTTTCTGGGCAAATCGGATGTCCGAACTCAATCCTAAGACAAGCTACCCAAATATCGACTATGGCTGGATTACACTAAATCATGCTCAGAATAGTTAAACGTTTGGTATGGATTTCATTGGGAGCAATCGTTGCGCTTGGCTTAGCCCTGCTGGCCACTAAACCACCAACAACGCCATTACTACTTGCTTCCCTAGGCGGTTCAACGATATTTTTATTTGGCTTAACTGGTACTCCTGCGGCACAACCACGAGCTTTGTTTGGTGGTCACTTAATCAGCGCTCTCATTGGAGTAATTTGCTATCAACTTTTTGACGATGCATTGTGGGTTTACTTACTGGCAGAGGTAATTACTTTATGCATCCTATTATTGACCCGAACAGTACATCCTCCAGCTGGAGCTAATCCACTGATTATGATTCAGGCGCATGCTGGCTTTAGCCATCTAATAGTAGTTGTTTTGGTAAGCGTTACGATTCTTGCAGTAGTAGCTGCTATCTGGAGTCGTTTAACGCCTGGCAAAGCGCTGCATTACCCAGTGAAATGGAACGAGCCCTCCCCGCAATCAAAAGATTGGAGCGTTTGGGGGTAGTTAGGATGAAATATTTAAAATCGAATAGAGAGAGCCATGGAACAAAAAGCACCATTACCCCCTTTTAATAATGAAACTGCTATTCAGAAGATTCGGATGGCTGAGGATGCATGGAATACCCGAGATCCTGAAAAAGTCTCTTTGGTCTACACCGAAGACACCATTTGGAGAAATCGAGCTGAATTTCCCAAGGGTCGAGAACAAGTAAAAGAGTTTCTCCATCGTAAGTGGGCAAAAGAGCTTGATTACCGATTGATTAAAGAATTATGGGCGTTTACTGATAACCGCATCGCAGTTCGCTTCGCTTATGAGTGCCATGATGATTCTGGCAACTGGAGCCGCAGCTTTGGTAATGAGAATTGGGAATTCAATGAAAACGGTTTCATGATGAGGCGCTTTGCCAGCATCAATGATTTACCCATTAAAGAATCAGACCGGAAATTCTTTTGGCCTTTAGGCAGAAGGCCAGATGACCACCCAGGGTTGAGTCATTTTGGCTTCTAGCAATTTAGATTCGCTTGGTGGCTTTGCTAATGCGCTAATACATAGCCGTCAACATGTTTCACCCAAAAGACTTATTGCGCCCGGCCCCAACCTATCCCAGAAATTAGAAATTCTTAATGCGGCAGGAGCAGCTCCCGATCATGGAAAAATAACTCCCTGGCACTTTTATGAAGTTACTCCTAAAAGTCGCAATCTATTGGGTGACTTGTTTGCAAATGCTCTCATTGAAAGAGATCCCACTGCAACGCTAGCTCAGGTTGAGGAGGCCAAACAAAAAGCGTTTCGGGGTCCCCTCCTTTTATTGGCAACTGTTAATCTTAACAATGAGCAAGATGAAATTCCCGAACAAGAAAAAATTATTTCTGCGGGATGTGCAATCCAGAATATTTTATTAATGGCTAATGCTTTAGGATTTGGATCTGGACTTTCGAGCGGCAAAGCTCTTTATAGCCAAAAAATGAGAGAGTTATTTTTATTCAAGGATAAAGAGCAGCCCTTATGTTTCATCACTATCGGAACCATCTCAACACATAAGCCCAATAAAATTAGGCCAGATGTCAGCTCATATACATCTACATTCTAAACAGAATAGCCTGGTTGTTATATATGTCAAAAAATGAATTCTTTTACAAATTTCGCCATACGAAAACTAAATTAAAACGTTTAAATTAGTGACTATCTACTATTAAATAATTACTTTATAGATTAATGAATAAATTAAAAACATGGTGTCATAAGCTTTATGAGGCACTCAAGCCACCTCCTTCCGAATTTTCTCTTACGCAGCAATTTATCATTACCTTAGGTGTCACCACTACTATCTGCCTTTTATCTCTGGTTAACCATCTCTTAGATAAGGAAAATTTGTTACTGCTTGCGCCATTCATTGCCAGCGCTTTAATGATATTTACAGTGCCAAGCAAGATAATGACTTCTGCGAGCGTAATTTTTTACATTTGAAAGTAATTAATCGATGAGAGCGAATCTAAAAATAATTTGGCTGTTACTCGCCTTGGGACTATCTACAGAAACCGTGATTGCTCAAGCCATTTATGACGCCAACGGACAATACAAGGGCTATAGTCAAACTAGTCCAAGCGGTGTTACCAACACATATAACGCACAAGGCCAAAATGTCCAATCATTTCAAACTGATAATGGGCAAACAAACTTCTATAGCCCCCAAGGCCAATATCAAGGCTCTAGCACTACCCCAATCCAAAATACCCCAAATACGATAATCAATACTCCACGCCAAGCACCACAGGCCCCATCAGTTAAGGGGTGGTAATGGATGAGCGTTACTTAAAGTAACGCTTAGGGACTATGTAGTAGTAACAATTACATTCCCAACCGCAGTACTTGCACCGATTCCAGTCACAAGCACCTCGGCTGCCCTCTCCACCAATTCGTCCTCAGCAGTTACTACTTTATCGCTCACTGGCACAGAAATCATTTGAAATGCTTTCGAGAGCTTGTTGGTCAAATAAACATCTTTCTTATTACTTACCCTCTGCTTAAATTCTTGTCGCAACCAGTCATTTATATGCTCCCGATGCCCATAGTCACTATCCCTGGTTACGATTACTACATTCTTTTTATGCTCTTTAGCCACTCGAACAATCCACTCCCAATTAATAGCATCCCCTATTGAGGTATCGCCCGATTTTCTGGGAGGATATCCGAGCATATATCTCTTATTTGCAAGCTCTCTGATTTCAAATCTAGTCTCGTCGTCACGATTTAAATTAAACGGAGTCCTAACTTTAAAAAGTCTTTGGAGAGTTTTATATACCGGATCTTTTCTAATTGGGTCTTTAAGAATTACTTCAATACGATTTAATATTTTTGCATGAAGAAGTTTTATTTCTTGATGCTTTTTTTCTACGGCATTATTTTGTTTAGACTCAACTAAAAATGCGGGAGTATTAATAGATTTAATATCTGGCAATTTACTTCCATCCATAGACTTTAGAATTACGCTCTGTCTATTCTTTTTAAACTCCATTTCAACTTGTGATGTAGTGATAATTGAATTGTTATGTTTATCAATTAAATCCAGTAACTCTAGACCACTACCCCTTCCTTCAACTCTATAAAAGTCCAGAAGGATATTGGTATCAATAAAAAGCAAAGCTTCAGATAATTTTTTGGTCGCCATTTGGCAAGGATACATCCCTAAAATGCAAAAAACCACCAGCAAATAAATGCTGATGGTTTTTCTTGGTGGGCCCACCAGGACTTGAACCTGGGACCAAAGGATTATGAGAGCAGACATCCAAAGAAAACCACTAGGATTTCAAGAGGTTACATTGCCTCATTA
>Ga0114968_10001843_pt1 | contig 16352 bp, 10 predicted proteins | sample M_130807_EF_Meta_FD_87020 | JGI IMG/M metagenome (GOLD analysis project Ga0114968, IMG submission 87020) | Freshwater microbial communities from Lake Montjoie, Canada to study carbon cycling - M_130807_EF_MetaG | ecosystem: Environmental > Aquatic > Freshwater > Lake | place: Lake Montjoie...
CGGTACGCTGATAAAGGAAAGTACGAAAATACAAATAACATAACTTGATAGGCTAACCTCCTTTTTTCTAAACGAGTTGAAAATTGAGGTTAGATATTTCTAAATGAGATTTCAGGGTCCCGGTCCGCCGCGGCTGACGGGTTAGGCGCGCAAAGCCGCCAAGACGCCAAGGCCTCCGGAAGTCAAACCGAGGGGACCACAATTTCTTTGCGCCCACCTCGGCGGGCAGGTCTCTGCGTCCTGCCCGCCGCGGTGGGTCTTTGCGAGAGATAATCCCTCCCGTACGCCGCGGCGCACGGGACAGGCACTAGCACCCTTGCCAAGGGACTGCCCGCCGCAGCAGACTGGGCAAGCCCTAGGCAACCCTAACCTTACTTGCTAATTCTTTTTTTAGTTTTTTAAAAAATGAGTGCTTCGAGTTGCTGAGATTTATACAGGGTATTGTAGGCAGCAAGTGATTTTTTAATTGCCTCCACTTTGCCTTTTTCCGCATTCCATTGGGATTGCAAATCAGCCAACCTGGTTTTTATTCCTTGTGTAATTCTTGGATCAGCAGCATCTGCAAGCCGCTTGATATTGAAGAATTCAACATTGAGTTTGCTCGGCCAGTTGATCACATCTTGCCCGTTTTGAATTCTACCCTCCACAAGGTTTGACTCCCAAGCATCAATGCTTTCAATTAGTTTTTTGGCCTCGTCCAACACTTCTTCTGCAGGTTTCACACCCTTAAGAATGTCGCTATGGTGCGCAAGCTGCTTTCTAATTTTTCGCAGTTCATTTACCTGTTGATGCATTTCACTAATTGAGGCTGTAATGGAAGCAAGCACCTGCTGCTGCTCGTTCCAATCAGCTGCTGTTGCAGAAATCGCAGGGTTTGCCAATACAGTCATTTCCGTCTCTGAAATTGTCCCATTGAAATTCAATTGCGCTTTGTATTTGCCTGGAGGAACTGCATAGCCATCGTAGCTACCGTAAACAAATACGTTCTTTACATCGGGTTGGACGTTTTCATTTCTCAAGTTCCATAGGAAACGATTGTGCCCTTTCTTCGCACTGAGCAAGGTAGCGGCTGCTGGACCACCCGGGTATTTCGCAAAAGACGCGTCTTTTTTATTGGAGTAGGTTCGAATCAGCTTGCCCGAAGCATCTGTAATGGTTAGGGTCACTGTGGTGCTGTCTGTTACCTCAGGAAGGATGTAGTCGAGTATCACACCTTCTGGGGCGTTTTGTCCAGCCTTGTATTTCGCTTCCGGCAATCCCGTGCCTCCACCAAACTTGTATGCTGGCTTTGGTGTAAATAAAGTGACTGCCGACGCAGTGGTAGCTTGTTGGATGGCTCCCAAATCATCAAGAATCCAAAAAGCCCTGCCTGCTGTAGCTGCCACAAGATCATTGTCTCGGATCATCAAATCAGTGACAGGTACTATCGGCAGATTTAATTGGAAAGGCTGCCAGCTGCTTCCTGCATCTGTAGAAAGATAAAATCCGCGTTCACTACCCGCATACAAAATGCTTTTGTTCTTGGTATCCTCTCGGATTACTTTGATAAAATCATCCGCCTTTACGCCCTTGTTGATTTTTGTCCAAGTTTTGCCATAGTCAGTGGTCTTGTAGGCATAAGCCCCATAATCATTCAACTTATACCGTGTTGCTGAAATATAGGCCACGCCTTTGTCGAACGATGAAAGTTCAATGCTATTGATTTGTGATTCTGGAAGATCAGCTGGTGTTACATTGGTCCATGTTTTTCCACCATCCAAGGTCACATTCACCAAACCACAATCACTTCCGGTCCAGATAACGCCTTTTTCAATCGTGGATTCAGCCATATAAAAAATAGTATTGTAATTCTCTCCTCCCGCACCTTCGTTGGTGAATGGAACTCCTCCTGGACCTTGTTTTGATTTGTCATTGCGTGTGAGGTCTCCGCTGATGGCATCCCAACTCATTCCCCCATTGGTTGACTTTAGCAAGACATTCCCTGCATGGTAAATTGTTTTTGGATCATGTGGGGATACCACAATTGGTGCATTCCAATTGAAGCGGTATTTCATGTCTTTCGGTTCGATGGCAAGGTTGAGCGTTGGGTAAGCCTGCACATCCTTGGATTCATTGGTTTTCCGATTCAATACGTCAATATAGCCTTGATAGCATCCACCAAAAACAAGGCTGGGATCGTTGGGGTCAAAGGCAAGAAAAGCAGATTCACAACCAGCACCTGAAGTCCAATCACGCTCTGTAAGCGCAGATCCATTGTTTCTGCTTGCGATAATTACGGAGGTGTTGTCTTGCTGCCCGCCATACACCTTGTAAGGGAATACATTGTCTGTATTCACCCGGTAAAATTGTGCAGTAGGCTGATTCATGATGCTTGACCAGGATTTCCCAAAGTCGAAACTAATTTCAACACCCCCATCATCGCCCAGTGCGATGACGTTATTTTTGCTTGGATTGATCCAGAGATCATGCGTATCCCCATGTTGAATGCTTACGGAAGCAAATGTTTTGCCACCATCAATGGATTTCATCATCGGGGCATTCAGCACGTAAACGATGTTTTCATTGATGGGATCTGCAAATACTTCCATGTAATACCAAGAGCGTGAGCTAATGTCTTGGTTGTTGGAAAGCAAGGCCCAGGTTTTGCCGGCATCATCCGAACGGTATAGGCCTGATTTACTTTTTTCAGTTTCTACGATGGCATATACACGGTTTGAATTTGCGCGTGAAACGCTGATCCCCATCTTGCCCATCATTTTTGGTAAGCCCTCTGTGAGCTTATGCCAGGTATTGCCTTCGTCGGTTGATTTCCAAATTGCAGAACCTGCTCCTCCACTTGAAACCGTCCAAGGAAGCCTTCGGTGTTCCCATGAAGTGGCATACAGTATTCGTGGATTGTTCATATCCATCGAAAGCGATGAAATTCCTGTGCTATCGTTGATGTAAAGGACTTTCTTCCAGGTGGAACCCCCATCTGTTGATTTAAACACGCCACGGTCGTTGTTTGGGCCGTGCACTGTTCCTTGACCGGCTACATATACCAGGTCGGGGTTTGAAGGATGTATAGCGATGTCTGAAATATGGCGGGTCTTTTCCAAGCCAATGTTCTTCCAGGTCTTTCCTGCATCTGTGGATTTGTACACTCCGTCGCCATAGCTAGTCATTACGCCGCGAACTGCATGTTCACCTGATCCGACATAAACAATATTGGGGTCTGATTCGGATACGGCAATCTCTCCGATGGATCCAACAGTGAAATATCCATCTGAAATATTTTCCCAATTTATCCCACCATCCTCTGTGGTCCATAGTCCACCGCCAGTATAGCCGGCATAAAATTTTTGGTCATTTCCTACCACGCCTGAAACTGCATTGGCTCTTCCACCACGGAATGGCCCGATGTTTCTCCATTTGAGATTGCTAAAAAGTGAATCTGGCGAAGGTTTAACTGGAACTTGGGTTTCTGCTTTTTTCTTTTGTGCGGTGGCTACCAAAGAACTGATGCAGAGCAGCATCATTAGAAAATATTTCATAATTTTTTGATTAAGAGATCAATTTACAAAAGAAATGGGTGTTTGAAAGCACCGCTGGAAAACAGTGTGTCTACTCTTCAGGGATGGCCATGGTATGATTGGCGAGCAGTTTCCACTTGCCCTCCACCAGCGCGTAGGTCCGCATAAAATGGTAGTTGGTCGGTTGTGGGCCTCGATCCACTAGCGTAAAGCCACTGACCACGGCGGTTTGTCCGAGGAGGACTACTTTTTGTTCTCTCGGGGTTCGGTTTCGGGTATCGTCTTGCTGCCCTGCGCGGATTTTTTTTGCCCGGCTTAGGGCCTCTTCTTTTCCATCGATTTGGCTTGCATGGTTATGTACCCAGATAAACTCCTCCGCCAAAAGCTCTTCCAAAACTTCAACCTTGGAATTCAATAGTGCCTTTTCCCAGCTTTTATCCAGTTCCAAAAGTCGTTCTTGTGTAGTTTGGCCCATGGACGAATAGGCAATCAAAAGTAAGGTCAATAGGAGTGGAAGGAATTTCATGGGAAAGGCTTTTGTTTTGAACCACCCTAAAATAGGGGTTTAACTTAAATTCTGGGTAGGATTGATGAAAAAGGCATAGTTGAACCCTAAGATTAAAATGTAAATCCAAGTTGCGCATAAATTGGGTAAGGCTAGCGACAGCATATGTCAGAAGGGGAGCAAGTCCCGCTCCTGCGGGATTTTTTTTTGTTTAGTCCTTTAGCTAGAACCAGTTATTTTTTCCAATCCAATTGTTGATTAACTTGATATTCCAATCAAGTCTATCTGGACCAAATCCGATGAAGGATCAATTACCCATTTTATCCAATGAATTGCTTCCAGACTATTTGGAAAAGGTCTCCAATGGTTTGAAGGAGGCGTTTGATACTTTAGAAGATGCTGAAATCTCCACGGATGCCTTTAGTTTTTACACTTCGGTTGCCTCCGTGTTCAGCAGTAAAATTGAAGGAGAAGCGATCGAATTGGATAGCTACATCAAGCACAAAAAGTTCGGCATTGAGTTTTCTCCCGATTACACCAAAAAAATAGACGACTTATACGAAGCCTATACTTTTGCAAAATCCCATGCATTGAATGAAGGCAACATCCGAAAGGCGCATGCCTTGCTGAGCAAAAATATGCTTACTAAAGATAAACAAGGGAATTATCGGACGCAAAATATGTATGTGTCCACTCCGGATGGCCGCATAGCATACGTGGCCGCTTCACCCTTTGATGTGGAATCTGAAATGAAAAAATTCTACACGGATCTTGCGCTCCTACTTGAACGAAAAATGACTGTTGCGGAAGTGTTTTTCTTTGCTTCTTTTATCCACTTGGTTTTTGTCAAAATCCACCCTTGGAACGATGGCAATGGGCGAAGTGCAAGATTGATTGAAAAGTGGTTTGTAGCTCAAAAATTGGGTGAAAAGGCCTGGTTTTTACAAAGTGAGAAAATGTATTACCTGCAGCAGCAAACCTATTACGCAAACATCAGAAACCTAGGTTTAGAATACCCAAGCTTGGAATATAAAAAAGCACTTCCATTTTTACTGATGCTTCCATCTGCTTTTTCATAAGGTTTCCGCCTGTCCGCCTGCCTGCGGAAGGCAGGCCACGGCGGATCGGCTTTTTTTGTGTCTACACGATACTGAAGTCGGGCAGCTTTTTGGTTTATGCGCTATTTTTTGCAAAGTCGAAAATGGCCCCAAAAGCTGCACCAATGGATAACCCAAATCCAGCACCCAAAGCCACACCAGTGGAAATGTCTCCAAATACAAGTCCAAATGCGGAACCAAATATCAACCCAAAACAAGCACCAAGAGCAATCCCGTTTCCGGAATTTTTATTCTTTTTTTCTTCCATTTGCGTAGTCAAACCCCTCATATTTTGATACTGGAGGCTATTTAAGATTTCAATTTAGAAATTATTTGTCGATTGGTTGGTAATTAATTAATAATCTACTAAAATTGTAGACTAATAAAAAAAACGATGTCTACTACCTTACACTTTGAAACTCTACAATTGCATGCAGGTCAGGAACCTGACGCAGTCACCGGCTCTCGAGCAGTCCCCATTTACCAAACCACTTCCTACGTTTTTAAAAACACGGACCATGCCGCCAACCTATTCGGCTTGAAGGAATTCGGGAATATCTACTCCCGAATCATGAATCCTACTACCGATGTTTTTGAAAAAAGGGTAGCAGCCTTAGAAGGAGGGGTAGCTGCCTTGGCGACTGCATCTGGACAAGCAGCACAATTTTTGGCATTAAACAATCTGTTGCAAGCAGGAGATAATTTTATCAGTAGTTCCTTTATCTACGGGGGTACCTTCAACCAATTTAAGGTAGCCTTTAAGCGACTTGGCGTGGAAGTGCGATTTGCTGCAGGAGATGATCCCTCCGCATTTGAAACCTTAATCGATGAGAAAACCAAAGCGATCTATCTTGAAACGATTGGTAACCCTCGTTTGAATATTCCAGACTTTGAAAAATTTGCCGCCTTGGCTAGAAAATATGACCTCCCGCTAGTCGTGGACAATACCTTTGGTGCGGGTGGCTACCTTGCACAACCCATCAAACACGGCGCCAACATTGTCGTGGAGTCCGCCACCAAATGGATTGGGGGGCACGGAACAAGCATAGGAGGGGTTATTGTTGACGGGGGAAACTACAACTGGGGCAATGGGAAGTTCCCACAGTTTACCGAGCCTTCTGAAGGATACCATGGTTTGAAGTTCTGGGATGTTTTTGGCGAAGGAAATCCATTGGGACTTCCAAATGTAGCCTTCATTACACGTGCTCGAGTAGAGGGATTGCGGGACTTTGGGCCTTCTCTGAGCCCATTTAATTCATTTTTACTGCTCCAAGGACTCGAGACGCTTTCCCTTCGTGTTCATCGGCATGCAGAAAATGCCCTTACCCTTGCTAACTGGCTAGAAAACCACCCTTCTGTGGACTTTGTCTACTATCCAGGGCTAGCCTCTAGTCCGTATCACGAGCTTGCCAAAAAATATTTGCAAAACGGATTTGGTGGTGTGTTGCAATTTGGTATTAAAGGTGGTGCTGAGAATGGGAAAAAATTCATTAATTCGCTTCAATTGGTAAGTCATTTGGCCAATGTAGGAGATGCCAAAACCTTGGCCATTCACCCTGCATCCACTACCCACGAACAGCTTTCAGAAGTGGAACAAAAACAATCAGGAGTACTTCCTAATTTGATTCGAATTAGCGTAGGTCTCGAGCACATCGAAGACATCAAAAATGACTTTGTGCAGGCCTTCGCCAAATTGAATTAAGGCAACTAGAGCATTGAACTTTTTCTTGTAACTTGTACTGTTATCCAGAAAATAGTTCAATGCTCAATAAAAAAACCCAATATGCTTTACAGGCACTTCAATACCTCATTGAACACAAAATTGAGGGGCCTATACTCATTGCACAGATTGCAAGCGAGAAAAAAATTCCATTAAAATTTTTAGAAAACATCCTACTTGAACTCAAGAATATGGAGGTCTTGAGCAGTAAAAAGGGGAAGGGAGGAGGTTATTTTATCAACCCAGAGGCAATCGAAACACCTTTGGCAAAGATCATTCGGAATATCGAGGGACCCATTGCCATGCTGCCCTGTGCTAGCCTTAATTTTTACGAGCGTTGTGCCAATTGCGATGAGAAAAATTGTGGTTTACACGCCACAATGGTGCTGGTGAGAGATGCCACCCTAAATGTCCTAGGATCCAAAACCATAAGCGATCTAGCCAACAGAGATTCGGTAATCTAAAAAGAAGTTCCAATCATTCGTTAGGCTGTGGCGTGTAGCGGAGGTAGGGCTTTACTATCTTCAGTCCTTTTGGAAATTTGATAAGCGCGTCTTCGGTTTTTACTGCGGGCACTACAATTACATCTTCGCCGTTCACCCAATTGGCCGGAGTAGCTACACTGTAGTTTGCTGTCAACTGCAAGGAATCAATTACCCGCAAAACCTCCACAAAATTTCGCCCAGTAGATGCAGGATAGGTGATGGTCAACTTGATTTTCTTATCTGGTCCAATAATGAAAAGGGAGCGAACAGTGAATGTTTCCGATGCATTGGGATGGATCATGCCATAGGAATTTGCTATGGTTTTATCTGGATCAGCTAGGATGGGAAAGCCTACACTTACGTGTTGGGTTTCATTGATGTCCTTGATCCATTCAAAATGTTTATCCAGAGGATCCACACTCAAAGCCAAGACTTTGACATTTCGTTTTTCAAATTCTGCCTGCAATTCTGCCGTGCGACCCAATTCCGTGGTACAGACTGGGGTAAAATCTGCAGGGTGTGAAAAGAGAACCCCCCAGCTTGTGCCGAGGTATTCATGGAAATGAATGGTTCCGAGGGTGCTTTCTGCGGTAAAGTCCGGTGCGATGTCTCCTAGTTGTATGCTCATAGGGTGTAAATAAACTACAAGTCTCCTAAAGAACCAATGAATTGTCTACTTTTTTTATAGACTTTTAAAAAAACAATTTTTTTGTCTAGCGAATCAGACCACTTAACCAGAAGGCTTAGAATTTTAAGTTCAATCCACTTGATTTAGCCTGCTCCATTAGCGAACTCTTGCAGCGGCTTAGTTCGAGATATTGATTAGATTTAGGCGTATTTTTATTTTTTGACTGCCTTAGAATCAATTTTTTAAATTGATTCATTTGAAATATTTTTTTAATTAACAGTTACCTTTCGAAAAGGAGCCATTCCAAAAATGGCAGCCAATTCGTTAAACCTTAAACTAGGGCTACAAAAAATATCTTCACTCAAATCCTACAAATTTATCTCAAATCCTTCAAAATGGCTGTTGCCGATTTCCTAGATTTACTCATCCCAATTTTAATATTCCTTAATTTATATTCCCATCAATCGATTCGATCAATTGTCGATTGAAAGGATTTTTAACCGTGTTTATTTATAAAGTTCGTAAGGTAGTATCCATGAAAAAAATACTCTTCACCCTCAGCATCATCCTCTGCGGATTGACCTCCTATGGCCAGTCCACCTATTGGAAAAAATCCACTCAAAATTTCAGCAACAACAAAACAGTTCAAGCTGAAACCGAGCCCTATCAAATTTTTGAATTGAACCAAAAAGCACTTCAACGGCAGCTTTCCTCCGGAAAAGCAACGCAACTAAGTATGCCTACAAGCCAAGGAGGTTTTGAGTACTACCTAGTCGAGGAGAAGGAGAGTATCTCTAAAGAATTGGCCAAAAAATACCCGGCAATCAAAACCTACCAAGGGTATAAAGTTTCTGATCCCAAAAGCCGAATTGCACTTACCTTATCGAGCACTGGAATCTATCTCTATGCTTTTTCAGAAGCTTCCGAGGGGATGAGAATGCTATCACCGAACACCTACATGTTCTACAAGATCAGTGGCAATCAGACCATGTCAGAGCAGCTTTCCTGTGGAGTGCCTTCCGCCGACCGATCTACCCTAGCTGATCCAAGCGGCAATCGACTGGAGTTCAGTAGTCAAACTGCAAGAAACAAGGTGGAAGGGGTACGTACACTTCGATTGGCGGTGGTTTCTGCAGGGGAATATGGGGAGATCAATGGAGGTACAAAAGAGACTGTTTTAGCCAACATCGTCAGCATCGTCAATGGATTAAACGTGATCAGTGAACAAGATCTAGGAATTAAATACAAGCTCATCGATAACAATGACAAATTAATTTTTTTCAATAAGGCAACGGACCCCTACAACATCGAACAAAATGGCATTTCTACGAATTCATCCTATTTGAATAGGAGAACTCAAGTAGTCATAGATTCACTGATTGGCCAACAAAATTATGATTTAGGGCATTTATTCATCGCCCGAAACGAAACACAATCTCCAGTTCCCTACGGTATTGGAAATGCCTACGGAATAGGAAACGTGGGCACCCCAGAAAAAGGATCAGGATGGTCCTATTTCAGCAAAAGTACGACGAATGAACTTGGGTTTATTGGGTTGGTTTCCCACGAATTTGGTCACCACCTTGGAGCTTCCCACACTTTTTCAAATCAACCAGATGGGATGGTTACCCAATCCGAATTGAGTTCAGGCAGATCCATCATGTCTTATGGCCGTATCAACCAACCGGATTTGCATTACTACCACTACCACTCCATCCATCAAATCATTCAGTCTTTCAAACGTTTCCAGTATGGAATAGATTTTTCTAAAGTAGGAACCCTTACTCCTTATTCCCAACAACCGCCCGCGAACATAAACTTAAAAGCATACCACATTCCAATTAAAACACCGTTTGTATTGGAAACTCCAAGCGGACTAAAAAATTCAAATTACTTCTACAATTGGGAACAATTGGATTCAGATCTAGTCCTTCCAGGAAATTATTGGGGGTCTAAATCTCAAAAAGCACCCTTATTTAGTTCCACTTCCCCAAATGCAAATTCGCAGCGTTACTTCCCAACCTACGCTCGGGTGCTTGCGAACAACCTGACGAGTGACAATACGGTTTTATCTGAAAATGCAGGGACCTCCATGCTCTTTGAGACGCTATCTGAGGTGCCAAGACAAATGACTTTTGGCTTGTCTGTCCGAGATCGCTCGGCAGCGCAAGGGGTATATTTGGATTCTACCCAAGTGACTACAGTGGCAAACAGTAAGCCATTCTCCATCCTGACCCCACTCACTGCCCAGGTGAATGCGGGCAATCCACTGACCCTTGAATGGGAGATCAGTAACACAAACGACAATCCGATCAAGGCTACCCAAGTAAACATTTTACTTTCTGTAGATGGAGGCGTAAAATTTGATTACCTCTTGGCCGAAAAAACTGCCAATGATGGATCTCAATCGGTAGTGATTCCGAATGTGGCTACCACGACTGCGAGACTGAAAATTGAACCCGTAGATAATATCTTCTACACCATCAATCCAACGAATTTTGTAATCAACGCTACCCAATTAAGTTTATTTAGTTCGGCTACAGCGGTTGAATTGACTGCCTGTAACGAATACAAGCAAACTTTCAACTTGCAGGTTCAAAGCAATCAAGCTACTGCTACTTTATCCAACATCAGTTTTACAGGGGTCCCTCAGGGATTAACTATCGCCCTAAGTAAAAGTCAGGTAGCTGTAAGCGAGTTGTTTACTGCTACAGTGACCAACCAAACAGCCGCTGCGGGTAATTACACCATTATCTTAAAAGCAGAACTCAATGGAACCACAGTGGAAAGACCCCTTGCACTGTCTGTCTTATCGGGCACCTTAGCACCTGTGACGCTGACAAGCCCTGCTGCTGGGGGGACAGTCAACCAAAACTCCGTTGAGCTCAAATGGGATCAAGCTGCAAATACCCAAAAGGTACTTCTGCAAATCTCAAAAGATCAAAATTTCAGCACCCTATTGGTTGATAAAATCATTTTTGGCACTAAATACCTTTTTAGCCCTCTAGCAAACGGAACTACCTACTACTGGCGTGTCTATGCACAGAATGCATGTGCTACCTCTGCAGCGGTGAGCAGTAGCTTTACCGTGAACTTGGGTTATGAAAAAGCACTCAAGCACAACGCCACTCTTTACAATACCTCCAACGGACAATATCCGATACAAGTCACCGATTCAAACACCATTAAGGAATTGAAAATCAGTGTATCGGTCGCCAAGAATGCGACTTCGCAAACAGCAAAGCTGAACGACATGACCATGACTTTGATCAATCCTTCAGGCCGATCGGTCGTCTTGGCAAAGCCTACGAGTGAGAATACCGTTGTAAACCTGAATTCGGTTTCCTATTTATTCAAGGATCAAGCCCCCGATTTTAGCGCGCCAATTTTTAATGAAGCAACCCAAAAATGGCAACTGACGGTCTCTCCTTTTGAAGCACTCAGCCAATTCAACGGAGGGAATACCTTGGGAAATTGGATCTTCAAGGTGGAAGGAAAATCAGATCAACTCCTCATTGAAGAGGTAGCTCTTGAGTTCCTTTCCAATGAACTCTTCAAAGCCCCAAGTGCAGAAAATTTAAATGTATTCTTATTCCAAAACGAAACGAAAGTTTCACTGCTCGGAAAAAATTACTTGGGTCAATCCTTGGTGAACTCCAAGATAAAAATCAACAAACTTCCTGCAAATGGAACCCTAGTGGATAATCAAAATAATTTACTCGTCGTGAATACGGTCTATTCATTTACCGATGTGTTTTTTGTTCCAAACCAAGGGTTTCAAGGGGTGGATTTGTTCAATTACCAAGTGATTGACATTGCAAACAACAACCTAGAAAGTACCACAGCTCAGGCTAAAATTGAGTATAAAAACATCAAGCCTGCATTGAAAGTCTTTGATGTATACACCTCTGTTCAGGTGGGTAAGTCTCAGACTTTAAATCTGATTTTCAAAAATGCTGAATTTTACAGCAACTATACGTACAGCCTAGCTTCTCCAAAATACGGAACAGCAGAAATTAACGGAAACTCGATTCTTTACAAAGCTACAAGCGTAGGGGATGAAGCAATCGAAGTAACCTATACGACTGGAAATACGGTTGCTAAAGGCTACATCAACATCAAGAATTTCGGTGGCTATAAATTGATTACTGAGCCGCTTCAGGTAGTTAAGCGAGAAGACGTTGGCTTCAGAGTGGGTAGAGCAGTAGCGGTTAATGCGGATGGAAGCGTATTGGCATCTTCACAAGAAATCTCATGGGAAGTAGGAGACGCAGGATTCAACATGAAAAACTACGAAGGAATAGCCAAAGTATTTACCCTTCAAAACGGACAATACGTTCCTCTAGGGAATGAAATTAAGGGTCTAGGAGTGAATGACCGTTTAGGCTACCGTATCAGTTTGAGTGGTGATGGAAAAATCATCGCACTTGCCACCAACCACGTGATGGGCTGTATGAGTTGTGTTGCAGCTACCGATTACGTAATAGTGTACCAATACGACGAGGCACTCAAAACCTGGGTCAAGAGAGGGGACAAGATTCTATTTGAGGGACAAGGAACAGGTCCTGGAGGAGTGGATATCAAAAGTGTGGATTTGAATTTTGACGGCTCTATTTTAGCGGTAGGCAATGCAAGAGAGCCTATCAATGGATTTGCCTCTGGCGCAGCATTTATCTATTCCTTTGATGAGATCACCAAAACTTGGGTGCAAAAAGGATCCACAATCAATACAGCCTTTATTGGTGCTCCTGACAAAGGAACTGATTTCGCTGCTTTTGTGCGACTGAATAAGGCAGGCAATCGACTCGTATTGAACCAGCCCTACTCGATTTTTAATCCTTCTAAAGCGGGAAATGTTTTTGCTTTTGAGTTTGAACAAGGAGACTGGAAATTAATGGGACAGCCTATTTCTGGAACTCAAGGTTTCGCATCTCAGTTTGGAAAAACCGTTGACATGAATGATTCGGGAGATCAAATCGTGATCAGCGAGAATTATGAAGTCATCTCTAACAACGAAATATACTTAGGAAAGGCGCATGCCTACACCTACGATGTGGCTACAAAAAAATGGAAATTGCTTGGTAATCAACTTAAAGGTCCAAAAATAACCCTATCAAAATCAATTGATGAATGGGGATATACGGATGAAAATGCGAAGGTTTCCATCAACGGTGCCGGAGACCAAATTGCCCTTTCGTTGAAGGTAGCTGAAAACCTTGAAATCAACCCGAATCAAAAGCACTTCATTAATGTGTACAATTACGACAAGGTTTTGGGTACCTGGGCGGCCTTCTCAGCACCCTTTGCTACAGAAAATAGTACTCCAGGTGCGGGACATCGACCTACCTATGCTGAAACAGTGATCAGTTCAAATGGTGCCAAAGTGTTTTTTGGTTCTGGCGAAGATATAGGTTACCCTGAGGATAAAACATTCATCAAGGTTTATGAAACCACTACAAACATCCTCCCAGACACACAGGCTCCTGTTTTAGTGCTGAAAAACCCGTACACGCTGGCTCTCTCAGCTACTGGTTCTGCTGTTCTTGTGGCGTCAAGCCTAGACAATGGCTCTACGGATAATGTAGGCATTACCGAAAGTACCATTTCCAAAACCACCTTTACCTGTGCGAATCTTGGACCGAACACAATCACCTATACTGCAAAAGATGCTGCTGGAAACACCACGACTGCTTCAGTAACAATCAACGTAGTCGATGAGATCAAACCTATCCTAAAAGCAAAAACCAGCTTCACCATCAAGCTGGATGCCGAAGGGAAAGGAGCTCTCAAGTGGGAAGACCTCGATGAGGGCAGTACGGATAACTGTGCGATCAAAGACAAGTTGCTTTCCAAATCGGCCTTCACCTGTGCCGACCTAGGTGCCAGCAAAATCACCTACACCACAAAGGATGCCTCAGGAAATACCTCCACTGCCGAAGTGACCATCACCGTGGTGGACGACATCAAACCTACCCTCAAAGCAAAAAGTAGCTACACCATCAAGCTGGATGCCCAAGGAAAGGCTACACTCAAGTGGGAGGATATCGACGAGGGCAGCAGCGACAATTGCAGCATCAAAACACGTTCCCTATCCAAAACTGAGTTTACCCGTACCGAGGGTGGAGACAACAAGGTCACTTACACGATCACGGATGCCAGCGGAAATACCAGCATCGCCGAGGTGACGGTTCGCGTAGACATTGTCCTCGCTTCACCTGAGCGACCAAAGGATACCAATTTCTTGAGGGCTTACCCTAACCCAGTGAGTGACTACCTCTATCTTGAGTTTGCTGAGGGAGTTAATGCGAGCACTATCCGTAGTAGTTCCTTGGTAAATGCCTCCGGCAAAGTCATTGGAGAGCTGAGTCTTGAAGATGGCGGCAATGGCTTACTCGGCTTCTCAACCCAATCGCTTACCCCTGGAATGTATTTCCTACGACTAAGCACACGTGACACACTACATTTAATCAAATTCACTGTAATCCACTAAGCCATGAAAAAATTTATTCCTTTCCTACTCCTATGCCTTGGATTACTCGCGTCTTGTGGAGAAGATCCAAAAACCCCTGAAGAGCTGGCGATCGAAAAGTTGAGCGGAGACCTGGGTACCACCTATACCTTGGGTACAACAGGGTATGTGAAACGAGGTCAAGTGGATGAAACTCGATTTTATCCTGGATTTACCTTCCGAATAGATGGTACTAACAAGTCCTATACCACTTCTGGGGCCGCGGATTTGTTTGAAGCTAGTGGCAACTGGGAATTTGTAGGAACCAACTTTGACAAGATCCGACTAACGGGCAGCAAGCCGGCCTCTCAGGTAGATATTTCTTTCACCAAGAATGGGCAAGAGCTGATTTTGGTTTTCTCTGTACCCACTCCTCCAGGAGGAAGAGTTGCTGCTCTTACGGGGAGTTATGAAATCAAGTTGACGGGAGGGTAATCACTTTCCTAAGCTGGGTTTACATTTTCTCTCAGTTTGTCCCTTGATTGTTTAAATCTATTCTAGGACGAAATAGAAAAAACGGGCTGCCCCGATGAGGCCATTTCAAGAGGCAATTCTGAAAAGGCTTAATAGTAGGGTAACGATTAAAAAATGAAAAAGTAGTTAGTCTTACTTACTTTATCTCTTCCTTGCAAGAAATTTAGTTTCCCAAGATCGTCACTTTACTGTACGACCTACAGTTTCATGTGTTCTCATTCATACTGAAAGCTAAAAATGCCTCTAAATATAGTGACCTGAGTGCCTATAAAATCTATTTTAGATTCAATACATAATAAAACTAACCCAACATTTTACACTTTACATCGAGATTAAAAATGAAAATATTTCTCACCTTTCTCTTCACCTTAAGCTTTGGCTTCGGCAGTTTAGCACAGGATATTGACTACTATGGTCCCAAACCTTTTGGAGAAGTCCTAAAAAGAAGCTTCGAAAAAACATGGACACCTAAGGCTATTACAGCCACAGGAAATATAAAGTACATGATCCTGTTAGATGCTGCCAAAACCAAAGCACTCACCTTTAGCAGTGATGCGGATATTTCGACCTTATCGATGACCCCCATTGCCAATTTGCACGCTTCTGGAGCTACTTATGGTTCGATGCTCCGTAGTGTCTTTCAAATGGTAGACCTCAACGCCCCTTTAAATAAGGCTACCTCACCCTTAAGTGGAACCTATCGAGTGAATCCATTTATCCATAGCTATTTTGCCTTGAATGCCAAGGACAACAATGCGGCTACATTGAGCGATCGAGGGACCTACTACGTTGCTGCATCAACTAATAAAGGCTATCTAGGAATCACTTTTAGCGGCACTACAAGTGCTACAATTATCAAGGCAAGTAGTAAATATACGTATGATACCAGCTCGGCTAGTTTTATTAAAGTTGCCAATTGGACTGATAAATATTTAAAAATAAATGGCACTTCTCTGGAGTGGACTAGTGTTGCGGCGGAGGCTTCTGCTTTCTTTTTGGCAGATCCCAATGATTTGATTGATCTTGAAATTGAAATCGGTTCTGATTTTAACCCTGCATCCATCTCCTATCAGCAAAATGCCTGGGCTGCTTTTCCAGCGAACATCAATCCAACTGCTACAGGTTTCTCAGATGTGAGTCAGAAAGTCGATGCTGCGTATCAAGCGCAATTAGCCGCAACTACAGCAGCAGCTACCGCTGCAGCTACTATGCTAGACAAAATAGAAGCCACATTAACCACTGCCGGAGCAACACTGAGGTATCCAAAAGCATTTTATTTAGCCTTGCGTGAAAATATGCTCTCGCATACCATTGCTTCCACGGATGTTTACGGTGCTACATTAGGGGATCGCAGCAATAAATATGTGTATTTTACCAATTCCATAGATGACAATGGTGTTCCCCATCCGTTTTTAGTAGTTGC
>Ga0114968_10001844_pt1 | contig 16349 bp, 7 predicted proteins | sample M_130807_EF_Meta_FD_87020 | JGI IMG/M metagenome (GOLD analysis project Ga0114968, IMG submission 87020) | Freshwater microbial communities from Lake Montjoie, Canada to study carbon cycling - M_130807_EF_MetaG | ecosystem: Environmental > Aquatic > Freshwater > Lake | place: Lake Montjoie...
ACGCAAAAGGTTGTACGAGCTCAAAACAAGTGACAATCGCCATTCCAACCGCAGTTAGTTTAACAGCCAACGGAACCAATCCAAATTGTTTCGGTTCAAATGGAAGCATTACATTTAGCGCAACTGGTGGAACAGGAGCTATTACTTACAAAGTGAATGGTGTTTCTGCAACTTCTCCATATTCTGCAGCATCATCTGGAACTTATACAATCTTGGCTACTGACGCAAACGGATGTACTAGCTCAAAACAAGTGACGATCGCCATTCCTACTGCTATTAGTTTAACAGCCAATGGAACGAATCCAAATTGTTTCGGTTCAAATGGTAGCATTACATTTAGCGCAACTGGTGGAACAGGAACTATCACTTACAAAGTGAATGGTGTTCCTGCAACTTCTCCATATTCTGCAAATGCATCTGGAACTTATACAATCTTGGCTACTGACGCAAACGGATGTACGAGCTCACAACTAGTGACGATTGCTATTCCAACCACTGTTAGTTTAATTGCCAACGGAACGAATCCAAATTGTTTCGGTTCAAATGGTAGCATTACATTCAGTGCAACTGGTGGAACAGGAATTATCACTTACAAAGTGAATGGTGTTTCTGCAACATCACCATATTCTGCAACTGCATCTGGAACTTATACAATTTTAGCAACTGACGCAAATGGTTGTACGAGCTCTCAACAAGTGACGATTACTATTCCAACAGCAATTAATTTAACGGCAACTGGAAATAATATTTCTTGTGCTGGTCAAAATGGTAGCCTGGTATTTAGTGCTACAGGTGGAACAGGTAGTATCACATACAAAGTAAATGGTGTAACGGCAACTTCGCCTTATGCAGTTACAGTTGCAGGAACATATACTGTGTTAGCAACTGACGCTAACGGTTGCACGAGCTCAAAACAAGTTGTAATCACAGCATTAACTTCTACATTAAGTGTAACGGCTACTGGTACTAATCCTGTTTGTAATGGTCAGAATGGAAGTATTACATTCAGCGCAACTGGTGGAACAGGATCAATAGTTTATAAAGTGAATAATGTTGTAGCTACTTCTCCTTACTTGGTTTCAGCTTCGGGTGTTTATACAATTGCTGCAACTGATGCCAGCGGTTGTACAGTTACTAAACAAGTAACAATATCTGTTCCTGCTGTAATTAATCTCACAGCAATAGGTATCAATCCTTCATGTCCTGGACAAAATGGATCGATAATATTCTTTGCAACAGGTGGATCAGGAAATATTACTTACAAAATAAATAATGATGGCGCTTCATCACCTTTTACAACCGCACCTACAGCAGGTACTTATGTTATAAAAGCTACTGATTCAAAAGGTTGTTATGTTACAAAAAATGTAACCATTACCATTCCAACTGCAATTATTTTAACAGTAACAGGAACGAATCCAACATGTAGTGGTACGAATGGAACGATAACTTTCAGCGCAACTGGCGGTACAGGTACATTAACTTATAAAGTAAATAATGTGGCTGCAACTTCACCATATGCTGCGGCAGCTTCAGGTACATATTCAGTTGTTGCCACAGATGCAAATGGCTGTAATGTTACAAAATCAGTAACTATTGCAATACCGTCATCTATCAATTTGTCGGCTACGGGTACTAATCCTAATTGCTCAGGACAAAATGGAAGTATTGTATTTAGTGCTACAGGAGGTACAGGAACGTTAACTTACAAAGTGAACAATGTAACTGCAACTTCTCCTTATGCTGCAACTACTTCCGGAACGTATACGATTTTAGCTACAGATTCCAAAGGTTGTACTTCAACTAAACAAGTTGTAATTGCTATTCCAACAGCAATTGTTTTAACAGCAACTGCAACTAGTCCAAAGTGCACTGGGCAAACAGGAAGCATTGTATTTAGTGCAACAGGTGGAACTGGTGTTATAACATACAAGGTGAATAATGTTGCTGCCGTATCTCCATATACCGTTTCAACAGCAGGTTCATATACGATACTCGCTACTGATACGAAAGGATGTACAGCTTCTAATTCGGTTACAACAACCACTCCAGTAGTTGTAACTGCAACAATAAGTACTGCAAATTCAAATGCTTATTGTAATGCCTTAAAATTGACTGCAGGCAGTGCCGCACCAGCTCCTTTAACTTATGAGTGGTATAATCCATCTGCTGTATTAGTATCAACTGCTAGTAGTATTTCTTTGAACAATAGCAATGCAGACGGTAATTACACACTCTATGTATCGGATGCGAATAAGTGTAGAAGCGCTGTGCCTGCAACCTATAATTATCTGAAACAAACACTGCTTGGAAACTATACAGTGTTAGGTTTGAAAGATGTTGCACTTGGTCAAGCCAATGTTGTAAATGGAGCTGTTGGAAATACAGCTTCTGGAAAATCAGTTGCGATAGGAGCAAATTCAAGTGTAAGTGGTTTTGTGAAATCAAGTATTATCACATTGTCGCAACCGGTAACAGTAACTGGTGGATTGATTTACAGTCCCGTATCAGTTACTTTGCCAGTATTGCAAACCAATACGGCAACTATTACTGGAAGTAACATTACCGTGCTTGATAATATTACCTCTACTATTTCAACCAACTACAATTCGGTTACCATTGGTAAGGCTGCAAGGGTTACAATATCCGGTACCACTTACGGAGCCATCACCATTGGTGAAGGTGCTCAGGTCACATTTACACAAGCATCAGTGAATATTAAATCACTAGTAATGACTTCCGGAAAATTAAATGTCAATTACACTACTGCTAATTTTAATGGAACTGACGTTAAGATAAAAACAACAGTTGTAATTGGTGACAGATGTCGAGTAAATGCTGCTAATGCTACATTCCACATGAGTGACGCTGTTGCTGATGTAGAGAAATTCTCGGTGAATTCAAGTGATACCAGATTCAATGGTAATATTCTTATGCCTAAAGGAAAACTTCAACTTAAAGGTACAGTTGGGCCTTTGGTGATGACTGGAATATTTATGGCTGAAAACATTGCCAGCAGTGTAGCTGCAACTTGGAACGGAAATACTTGTACAGGTAATTTGATTGCCAGAAATCAAGATACACCATCACAAAATGTATTAGATAAAGGTAACAGTACAACTTTTGATGTGGTGGTTTCTCCTAATCCATCTACAACTGATTTTAAATTGCAGATTTCAAGTGCTAAACACGAATCAGTAAATATCAAAATCTTTGATGTGACAGGTGCTGTACAATCAGAAATTAAAGGCAAATATTCCGGATCAGAAATCAGAGTAGGAGGTCAATTGAAGTCAGGAACGTATTTCGCTGAAATAATAAAAGGGAATGAGAAAAAACTGGTGAAGTTGATTAAATTGAATTGATGAATTAACATAATCAAATTGTTTTTTAAAAACCAGCCTGCCTTTAAAACGGTGGGCTGTTTTTTAAAACAATTCCCTCAGTTATCCATTTTTAACTACTTTTGGAACGAATAAAAATATTACTGAAACTACATTTTGAAAAAAAGCACTATTATATTAAAACTTCTGTTTTTTGTTTTGATGTGCTTGTATCCATTCTCTCAACATTCATTTGCACAGACTAAGCAAATTGATAGTTTGAAAATTCTCTTAAATAAACAGCCAAACGATAGTCTTAAAGTTAATACACTTAATATTTTAAGTAAATCATACTTCAGTATCGATACTAAAATTGCTATGCAATATGCAAGTGATGCAAAAGATTTGGCAGAAGAGATCAATTATAGAAATGGACTGGCTTTGGCATATAAAAATAATGGCATTGTATGTTATATGCAAAGTAAAAACGTGGAAGCCATTCAAAATTGGAATAGCGCTTTAGCAATTTATAAGGAGATTGGAGATAAAGTTGGGCATGCAAATATTCTGAGCAATTTAGGCGCTATATATTTTAACCAAGGCGTGGATGCAAAGGCTATTGAGTACTATTTGCAATCGCTTAAACTTGCTGAAGAAATTAATGATTCATTGCGATTGGCAACGGTTCTCATGAATATTGGAACTGTTTATCTAAATAAAAAAGCCAATTATGATAAGTCGTTGAATTATTATTTGCAAGCTCTTCCGATTTGTGAATCATTAAAAGATAAAGATGCTCTTGGAACGATTTATGTGAATCTGGGTGAAATTTATTTCGAAAAAGGAGAAGATACTAAAGCTTTGATTTATCTGAAAAAATCATTGGTGGTTTATGAAGGCTCAGAAAACATTCCTTATTCTTATATCGATATCGGTAAGGTATATACGAAAATGGGTGATTATGATAATGCCATAAAAAATGAAATGATGGCATTGGATATTGCAAATAAATTAAATGGTCAGTTAGATATAGCTCGAGCGTTACTCAGCCTGGCAAATACTTACAATCAAAAAGGAGAAACAAAAATTGCCATAGATTATTTCCTTAAGGGAATTAATATCGCTACTGAAATCAAAGCAAATGCCGAATTGAGAGATATGTATAAAGGTATTTCAGCTGCTTATAGTCGAAATAATGATTTTGATAATGCTTACAAATACCAAAGTTTGTTGATTGCTGTAAAAGACACATTGTATAATATAGAAACTGATAAGAAATTAGGATCACTGGATTTAGATTTTCAAATTTATAAAAAAGAGGGCCAAATTAGTCAACAAAACGAAGCCATTCAACGCCAAAAAATGATTCGCAATTCATTCATCATTGGCTTTGCTATCGTAATTATTTTCGCCGGAATATTTTTGAAACAACGCAATAAGATTTCCAAAGAAAAGCAAAGAAGCGAAGAGCTGTTGTTGAACATCCTTCCTGAAGAAACTGCGGAAGAACTAAAGAATACAGGCACCGCAACTGCTAAAAGTTATGATTCAGTAAGTGTACTATTTACTGATTTCAAAGATTTCACCAAGCTTTCTGAATTGCTTACTCCTAAAGAGCTGGTTGCAGAAATTAGTGAATGTTTTTCTGCTTTTGATGCTATTATGCATCAATATGGAATCGAAAAAATAAAGACTATCGGCGATGCTTACATGGCCGCTGGTGGATTGCCAACTGCTAATCATTCGCATCCTGTTGATGTTGTAAAAGCAGCTATTGCCATCAGAGAATTTATGGCTGAACAAAAAATCAAAAAAGAAGCGGAAGGGAAACTTTTTTTTAGGATCAGAATCGGCGTTCATACAGGCCCGGTGGTTTCGGGTGTTGTAGGTACAAAGAAATTCGCTTATGATATTTGGGGAGATACGGTAAATACTGCATCAAGAATGGAGTCTTCTGGCGAGCCGGGTAAAGTAAACATCAGCGAAACTACATACCAGCTTATAAAAGACAATTTCAATTGCACTTACAGAGGCAAATTGGCAGCAAAGAATAAAGGCGAAATAGATATGTATTTTGTAGAGGATGAAATCGCTTCTTAAAACTTCAATGATTAAAGTTTCACAAACTTTTTAGTAGTCAAGGCATTCGTAATCTCAAGGAAATAATTGCCTTTGGGTAAATTGGAGACATCCAAACTTATCATATTTTTCCCTTTATGAATGGCTGTTTGTTTTGTCAATAATAATTTCCCTGATTCATCAAATATTTTTGCAGAGGTGTTGAAGTCGAAATCTGCATGTGTGACTATAGTCAATACATCATGACAAGGAATAGGATATAATGTAGTGTAAGTTAATTTTGATAATTGTAGAGATTTGATTTCACTGTATTTGATATTGTTGTCGGAGCTGATTTCTTTTATTCTGTAAAAAACATAGCCATCAGATTGAGAAACGAGATTTTCTGTGAAATGATAAACGTGAGTAGGGGAAGGCATTACGGAGCCTATTTTCCTAAACTGAATACCATTGTTGCTTTTTTCGACTTCATAATTAATGACATTATCTTTTTGGTTGATTACATTCCAGCTGACGTCTGCAAGGTTTTCATTTTTCAAAACATTTAATTCGATGTCGCTTAGTGCTACAATAATATTTTGAACAGGCACATAAGAATAGCCATTGTAACTCCCATGATTAGACGCGCCTGTGCCATAAAACATATTGCTGTAATCGGTATTGTCATTGCCGCTGATTTCAGTGTAAAAAGACATTTGTCCATTTAGAGCACCGCCATTGTTTAAATGTCCTAATCTGCTGTACGCTACAATTCCTAATTGAGCATTTGTGAATTCAATTTCCAAAACATCAATACTCACTCCGGAAATAAAATTGTACTCAAGACTAGCGCTGCTGTTGATGTTGAACAAGAAATTATAAAATCCTTCCTCGTTCGTTATGGTATAAATGTAATTTGAAGTTGGTAGATTATTGCTAAGAAAATTATTTCTAATAGTGGCATTGGGTTGTGTAGAAATAGTATTTGGCAATTGAACGGTAAACTGAAGATTAGAGAATTTTCCTGTAAAGCTGGTATTGGGTTTAATAGAAATAACGATTGAATTGGCGTTACTTCCTGTTCTGATGGTACCACTAAAAATTTGACCCACAAGTTGTCCTTTTGCAACTGATATCGTCAGCAACAAGAGAAATGAAAATAATACTATGACATTTTTTTTTATCAAGATCTCAGTTTGTTTTTTACTGTGGCAATTCCTGTTGAATAATTTTTATTTCGGAGTTATTTAAAATATTTTGAAGTAAAAATGATTTGTCACTATTTGTATCTGAATAATTTACAGAGCCATTCATATTCAGATCTGATCTGTAATATCCGGTTAAAATATTATTTTCATTGTTATTTAAATCTGTTAGAATAGCAGCTCTGTCGTTTAAAAAGCCAGAATACCTGATATTGTTATTTCCATTAGAATTGCCACTCCACATCAAACGAATATTGCTTAAACTAGGATGTATTCCAGTTGTATATCCATTGCTTGTTCCAAATACTTGATTGGCTGGCATTGTACTCAAATCAATGAGGTTGCTTGTAAATGCAGCTGATTTGTTTTCCGACAATGTTATCGCATGTGCAGGATTCAAACTTAACGCCAAATGATTCCTGTGTCTAACACTCAAAGCATAATTGCCTTGTGGAATGTAATTAAAGGTAACCGGACTTTTCCCATCCGTGTCCACTATCTCTCCATCTTTTTGTATTAACGCACTTCTTGTGGCAAGAATGGAATTGCCAATTGTGTTTTGATTTCTTAATTCAAGAAAAACCCAGTCTACAATATTGTTGCTATCATTTGTTTGATTTGCTAAAACTGAATTATCTGTGCTTTCTGAAATCGGATGTTGTATGTGCTGAAAATTAATTGCATAAGTAGGAGTGGAATAGGGGTCAGTAAGAGGAAGGTATTGAACAGGTGTTCTTAATTTATCGTCCATCAATCCTGTTACGTTATTGTATGCGCCTTGTAAATAAGCTTTGCTACCAAGATACACAAAAGCATTCATGCCTGAAATGATTCCTTGTGTGTTGCTAACAGGAACCGTTATACGATGGAGGCTTGTGTTTGAACTGCTGTTTGCAGAACTCCATTCGTTTCCATCAAAATAATATCCATTTATATTATTGACATTTCCATAAACATCGATATTGTTATTGAATTGTGCCGTTACTAATAAATTGCCATTGATGCCTGTTTGATTGACTGACCAGTAATTTTTCAGATAGTCAACAATATGTAAAGGCTTTTCTGAAAAGCTTGTGTCTACTGATTTTAAAGACACACTTGCATTGATATAAGAACCTGAAGTATTTAAGTATACTGGTCTGTAATTGTTATTTCCGATGGGGATTTCAAAGTCAGTCAAATTGTTATTTAAGAATTTGATGGCTTTACCACTACCATTAGTTGCAATGTATTTGAATTCGTCTCCACCAGTTATGTTTGCTGTTTCAGAAAAAATAAGATCATTATTGTTGATGTTTATTTTTCCGTTTGTGAATTGCAAATTGGAGTCAATCTTGATGTTTGATAATAGATTCACGCCGTTGCTATTGTTGATATCTAAATTAAAAATAGCATTTCCTGATAAATCTAATCCTTGAATTGTGGTGCCATTTAAAATGATTTTGCCACCGCCTGAAATGTCTTGATTTGATTGCAAATCGCCTGAAATGCCAATGCTGGTGCCGTTTGCAATGCGAATAGGAATAGATTGGACATTTACCTGTGCATGCAAAGCAAACGAAGTGAAAAGAAAAAACAAACAGCAAATTATTCTGCCAATCATTAGTTTTTGGGTTAGTGATTTACATATTAAAGTTAAATTAATTCTCTTGTTTAATTTGATTTTTTACATCTTATTTCAATTAATGTAATCGGTGATTTTTGTCATGGAATAATCAGCTTTTGATAATTACTTTCAATGAAATGAAACACTATGAAAATCAAATCAGGAATGGTATTTAACATCAGCAAATTACCTCAATTAAAATGGGTGGTAGTGTTTAGGGTTATTCTCGGACTTTCGCTTTTTTTTAAAGGAATACAGTTCATTCAAGACAAATCTGAAATCAGAAAAGTTTTCACTGAGTCGTTGGTACTCCGTGAATATTTCTGGCTTCAAACTGTAATACCTTGGCTGAATATTTTGTGTGGGTTTTTTATAGTCATTGGTTTGTTTACCAGGCTTATGACCATTATTCAGATTCCGATCATGATAGGAGCTATAGTTTTTGTGAATTCAAAGCACGGCGCGTTTGAAGGTGAGTCAAACTTGGCACTAAGCATTGTGATATTGGTCTTGTTGTTTTTCTTTCTATTTGTAGGTGGAGGTAATTTTGCATGGGATCAAGTACTTCGAAAAGAAGATAAAACTAATCATGCAAACGAATGAACTAAAGAATGTTCAGAATTTCTGAGATTTTCTCAAACTGTCTGAAGTTTTTGTGTTCAATTTTATAGTCTATTTTTTCATGTGCCCATGTAGTATGAAATGGGATATGTATCGCATGGCCACCCAATTCCAAAACGGGCAATATATCAGATTTCAAAGAATTACCTACCATCAAAAATTCGTCTGCTTTTATGTCTAGATGTTTTAGCAATTTTAGATATTCTGTATCTTTTTTATCGCTCATTACTTCAATATGATGGAAATAGTTTTCTAATCCAGAACGGGTGAGTTTTCCTTCTTGATCTAGTAAGTCGCCTTTTGTAGCAACAACCAATCGGTATTTGCTTTTTAATGCTTGCAATACAGTTTCAATTCCTTCAAATACTTCAACTGGTTTATTAAGAAGCTCTTTACCAAAAGCTAATGTTTTTTCAATCACGGCAATAGGTAAGGTATTACCCGATATAGCTATAGCTGTTTCTATCATGCTTAACGTATAACCTTTCACTCCATAACCATAAAGTGGCAGGTTTTTTATTTCGGTTTTAAACAGTTCCTGTGAAATTGAATGATGAGTTGCATAGTCTTCCAATAAGCCGCAAAACTTTTTTTCAATTTGTTCGAAATAGGGTTCGTTAAGCCAAAGTGTATCATCTGCATCAAAAGCAACTACTTTAACGCCTTGTAATAAATTTTCTTCCATCATGATAATTTGGGTAAGATAATGTAATAACTAAATCAATTTTTTATTACAAATTAATGGATAAAAAAAACTCTCCACTAATTATGGAGAGTTTTTTTATATGATTTTATAATATTAAGGCTTAACGACTACTTTTCCAGCACCAAGCTGGTTGCCATTATCATCTCTTAACACAGCAAAATAAACGCCTGAAGAAGCATTTTTAAGATCTACATTAAGAAGATTATATCCTTGAATCATGTTGTATGATTTTTCGAATACTCTTGCACCTTTGCTATCAAATATGGTAAGTATATTTTTGTTCGACAATACACTGTTGTTGTTCAACTGTATGTGATAGAAAGAAACAATAAAGTTTCCGTTGTTTGGATTTGGATAGATAAATATTGTTGATGTTACAGAATCTTTTACCACAATTTCATTTGAAGTTCTGTTGCAATATCCGCTTGCATCTGCAGCTTCAACTGTATAAGAACCAATATGAAGTACATCTACAACAAGTGTGTTTGAAGTATTAGGAATTATTACACCATCTTTTCTCCAGATGAAAACGAATCCAGTACTTGGTGTAACAGTTGCTTGTAATGTTACTGTTCTGCCAGGTAATAATGCTACGTTAGCAGGTGTTGCTGCTAATGTTACAACCGGAAGAGGATTTGCTGTCACGTTAACTGTTGATGTGCTTGCACAACCATTAGTTAATGTACCAGTTACAGTATAAGTATTTACCAATGAAACACCCGGATTTGCAGCACTTACAGTAGGCGTTACTGTTATAGATGCGCCGGTAGCATTTCCTGGAGTCCAGCTATAAGTATCAGCACCTGTTGCAGTTAAAGTTACTGGTGTTCCTGAACAAATAGAAGTAGTACTTGCTGTTGAATTAACTGTAGGAGTAGCATTTACGGTTAATGTCGCGTCATTAGAATTTAATGAACCTGGACATCCGCCTGTAGTTACAGTAGCAATAACTCTATATTTGTTTCCATTGACAGCAGTAGTAACTGAATTGATTACATAACTAGCGTTTGTTGCACCAGAGATATCAGTCCATGTAGTTCCTGCATCAGTGCTTACTTGCCATTGATATGTTACACCATTTCCAGTTGCAGTTGAATTGAAAGTAGCGTCATTGCCTGCACACAATGTAACGTTTGAAGGTTGAGTAGTAATAGCAGTTGCAACGTTTACTGATAAAGTTGCAGCATTTGTATTAATTAAACCACATTGCGTTGTAATTACGGCTCTGTATTGATTGTTATTAGCAGTTAAAGCTACTGCAGCAATTGTATAAGTACTTGAAGTTTCTCCTGCAATATCAGTCCATGTAGTTCCACCGTTAGTACTTACTTGCCATTGATAACTAACACCTGCTGTAGAAGATGCTGTTGTGAAAGTTGCGCTTGTACCAACACATGAACTTGCATCAGAAGGTTGAGCCGTTATAGTTGGAGGTGCAGAAGATGCAACAACAAATGCAATCGTGCTGGTTTGAGAAATCGTACCTGCTGTACCTGTAACAGTTACATTATAAGTGCCAGGTGTAAGAGAAGCAGTGTTGTCTAAAATAACAGTTGTTGTATTACCTGGTGTCAATGGACTAGTTCCAAATGTAACAGTAGTTCCAGCTGGATTTCCACTAGCCGTCAAATCGATAGGAGTAGAGAAACCACCAGTTGAAGTAGTAGCTAAACTTGCAGTAGCACTTGAAGTTGAGCCACAAGCGATGTTCGCACCAGCTGATGGTGAGAATGTAAATCCTATAGCAGGAGGAGTGATAGCAAAATTAGCATTATTGATATCAAAGAAGATATTTCCAACAGCTTCAACTTTAATACGAGCAGTTGTAGTTACGTTATTTGGAACAGTAATAGTTTCAGTTCCGTCGTTTGGTGTATTGTCAACAATAACTACCGGCCATGTATAGCCGCCGTCTGTAGAAAGAGAAATCTTCACATTAGCACAACTAACTGGAGCCTGGTCTGAACCATTTACACTCCAAATTACCGTTTGACTAGTTCCTGCTTGCCAAGTAATACCAGCAGCATTAGGAGTAGATACCGCAAATGGACCTGCAGTTCCGTTAACTGTTACTGTCATGTCTGTGAATGCAGTTTGTCCAACTTTAATTGGAGCTGTAGAGCTGTAAGGACAATTATCTCTTACTGTCAATCTGAAATTTAAAGTACGAGCTACAGAACTCAAATACTCAATATTGATACCAGCATCTCCACCTGTTAGTGGACCAGTAAATAATTGACCTGCAAGAATTCTGTCTAATTTAGGACAGATACGAGTAGGAGAAGAAGTCGGAGAGAATGATAGCCAGTTAGGACCACCTGTTTTTGTTGCAGTTGCAGCAGAAGCGGCTCCTGATACAGTTGAGTTGTCATTTTGTTCCCAGCAATAAGTAATTGGATCTCCATCAGCATCTGTTGCAGAACCAGTCAACGCAAATGGTGTGCTCTTTGGGATGATATAGTTGCCAACTGCAGCTACAACAGGAGTTGCATTGTTGCCAGCTAAACTTGTTGTAATTGGACAAGTTTTAGTAGTAAGATTTGATTGAATTTGTGCAATTGTGGCTTCATGAAAAATATCGATGGAGTGAGGGGCAACGTCTTGGTTGGTAATACCTGCATAACCCATGATTGTAATTCCAGATCCAACTTCTTTGTTTACACCTGAACCTTCCAAACTCATAGAGAAAGTATGATTTCCTCCCATTTGGTGACCAACTTCATGAACTACGTAATCGATATCAAAATTATCTCCTTGAGGAATACCATCAGCAGGAGAAGTAATGCCACTTCCTTTTTGGTTGTTTACACAAACACAACCGATACAACCCGCGTTACCACCACCGCCAGAAGCACCAAACATATGACCAATGTCGTAGTTGGCTTCTCCGATTACTGCAGTAAGTGTAGATTGCAACTGGCCATTCCAGCTATTCAAATTTGTATAAGGATCAGTTCCTGCAACATAGTAAATAACATTTGTTGAGTTGGCTATTAAGTTTAAATGAACAGCAAGGTCTTTTTCATAACAACCATTGCAACGAGTTAAAGTAGCATTATAAGCAGCTAAAACTAATCCAACCTGAGCAGCACTAGTAGCTCCGAAATAATTTGAATATTCTGCGTTGCAAGATTGTGCCAAACGCATTGTTTTCAAATCGCCAGTTGAACGCGATGTATTGTTGGCTCTCATTACTTGAGCATTCAATTCATTGGTAAAATGCTGTTCTTCAGTACTGCAAGTCCATGATAATAAACCTTTAGTTCTTTGAGAAACAAATACTGCATATGAAGTATGGTCTTGTGAATAAGGCTCGATGAATTCATTTGGCTTTTCTGTCCTGAAAACCATTGTTTGAATGCCTTGAGGAGAGATGCTCAATTTTAAAGTAGCATATTTGTCGGTAATTCCTTTACCAGAAAATGCTCTGATTTCAGGGAAGCGAGCTTGAAGTGAAGGTTCGAAATTTGAAGCTTCGAATACTTCAAATTGTTCCATTTGTCCGTCTGCATTTGGAAGAGAAATAACTGTTGAATGTCTTTGAGAATTGTCAACAACAGTAAAAAGTTCTTGTCTTAGTGAAGCGACATTCAAATCAAAAACTTTAAATGTTTTTGGGAATGATAATCTCGCAACACCTTTGTCTTTTGGGAAATCTAAACTGCCATTGTGAGCAGCCCAGTACTTGTTTTGTTGAGCGAAAATTGAAACTGATGATACCATTAATAAAATCATAGAAATGGTGACCGTGTAAAATTTTTTCATTCTGTTTTTTTCTTTTACGTTTTTTAAAATAATCAATGTTTTTCCAGAGTCGATGGTTTTCAATTTTTGAAATCGATCTGAATTAATTCCTTTTTATTTTTTGAGAACTTCAAATTTATTGATTTTTTAGTACTAAATACCAAAAACTAATTGTTTTTTAGAATCATTTTTTAGGGAATACTGTTTTTAGGAAAATTCAAGGATGTACTGTTTAGAAATGCAATCTAATAAGACGCCCGTTTTTTATAAAAAGCAGCCTATTATTTATTGAAAAGTGATATTTTTTTCAAGAAAACTTATTAATGATAATTGATTTTTCTAAAGTTGATTATTGAGGATAGCATTCATCAAGATGCAATAAAGATAAAATAGAGTAGTAGTGCAGCGGCGATTGTCATTACCAAAAAAGTAATAATGCCAAGTATATTTGATTTTCGAGAATTGGTAAATTCACCCATGACTAATTTGTTGTTGCAAATATGTAAAATAACTGCAATCAAAATTGGTGCTGTTAATCCATACAAAATAGCAGCATATAACAAAGCTTTTATTGGACTAAAGCCCAAATAATTTACTGCCAGACCTAGCAATAAAGAAATGGCAATGATGATATAAAATGCTTTCGCTTCGTAGTATTTTTTATCCAATCCATCTACCCATCCAAAGGTCTCACAATACATATAAGACAGCGATCCACTTAATACAGGAATCGCTAGAAACCCAGTACCTATAATGCCTGCTGAAAAAAGTAAATAAGCAGCTTTACCAGCAAGGGGCTCTAATGCTTTTGCTGCATCTTCCACGGTGATGATATTGTGCATATTGCTGTTGTACAAAACAGTCCCGGCAGTTAAAATAATAAAAAACATCACCACATTTGAAAAAAACATACCGAAATCGACATCATATTTTACTTCACTCATCAGTTTTTTATTGATGATAATTTTTTTCTGCTGTTTCATTTCTTCTGCTTCCATATTAGCCTGCCAGAAAAATAAATAGGGCGAAATCGTAGTACCAAGCAAACCAACAAGAATACTGATGAATTCTTTGTTGAAACGGATGTTGGGCATGATTGCAGCTTTTAAAATATATCCAAAATCTTGTTTGTACAAAAAAGGTACAATCAAATAAACCAACAACACAATACAGAGGTATTTTAAAATAGAAGCAATTTTTTTATAGGGAAAATAAACAATGCAAATGATAAGTATAATTGTGAATAGCACACTAAAAAAACCAGAGTCGATTTTTGGGAATAACAAATTGCCTACTGCACCCATTCCTGCTATATCTGCACCAATGTTAAGTATGATTGCTGGTGTGCTGAAAACAAGAATGAGATAAAGCATTTTTTTTGAATAGTGTCTTTTGATTGTTCCTGTTAATCCCATAGAGGAAACGATTCCGATTCTTGCACACATTTCTTGTATAGAAGCCATCAACGGGAAAGTAAACAACGCTGTCCATAATGTGGCCAATCCAAATTGTGCACCCGCTTGCGAATAGGTTGCGATACCGGATGGGTCATCATCACTTGATCCAGTAATTAATCCTGGACCTAATTTTCCCCATATTTTTTTTATTGACATTAACTTAATAATTAACTAACTGATTTCTTGATTTTTGTTGTATTAAAGTGGTGAAACTTAAGGGATATAAATCTAGTCAATAATAACAATGGCGACTATAATAAGAAAATTGATTTTAGTCATACTATTTTAATATAAATTGCGAACTGTTGAATAATCAAAATGCTCAATTATGAATATCGATTTCAATAAAAATGAGGATGCACTCAAAATGGCATGGAGTGGAATTCGTCAGAAACTTGAAAAAATCGCAGAGGGTGGTGGGAAAAAAGCTGCGCAAAAACAAAAAGAAAGAAACAAGCTTACTGCTAGAGAACGTATCAGTTATTTGCTGGATGAGGATACTCCATTTATTGAAATCGGCGCTTTTGCAGGTTATGATATGTATCAGGAACATGGTGGTTGTCCTGCAGGAGGAACTGTAAGCGGAATAGGTTATGTAAGTGGCAAACAATGTGTGATAGTTGCGAACGATCAAACAGTAAAAGCAGGAGCTTGGTTTCCTATCACAGGAAAGAAAAATTTAAGAATGCAGGAAATCGCCATGGAAAATAAATTGCCTGTTATTTATTTGGTGGATAGTGCCGGTGTTTATCTGCCCATGCAAGACGAGATTTTCCCTGATAAAGAACATTTTGGTCGCATTTTTAGAAACAATGCAAAAATGAGTGCCATGGGTATTACGCAGATTGCTGCTGTAATGGGCGCTTGTGTTGCTGGCGGTGCTTATCTCCCTATCATGAGTGATGAAACTTTGATGGTAGAAAATGCAGGTTCCATATTTTTAGCTGGACCTTATTTAGTAAAAGCGGCTATTGGCGAGGATATCGATTTAGAAACCTTGGGTGGAGCCGTAACACATACAGAATTATCAGGTATCGCGGATTATAAATTTAAAACTGAACAGGAGTGTCTAGATCAGGTTAAGCGAATTATGGAAAAGCTCGGACCTTCATCAACTGCAAATTTTAACAGGGTTGATGCCAAACCACCTAAAAGCAATAATGGAGAAATTTATGGTATTCTCAGTGAAGGGAATACCAAGCCTTATAATATGGTAGATTTGATTGAATGTATTGTTGATGAAAATAGTTTTGATGAATTTAAACAAGATTATGGCAAGACTATCGTTTGCGGGTATGCGCGCGTGGAAGGTTGGGCTGTGGGCATTGTTGCCAATCAACGCACCATTGTAAAAAGCAAAAAAGGCGAAATGCAATTGGGCGGTGTTATTTATAACGATAGTGCTGATAAGGCTGCTCGTTTTATTCTAAATTGTAACCAGAAAAAAATACCATTAATTTTCTTACAAGATGTAACTGGATTTATGGTGGGCAGCAGAAGCGAACATTCTGGTATTATTAAGGATGGCGCCAAGCTGGTAAATGCGGTGGCAAATAGTGTGGTTCCTAAAATTACTGTCATTATTGGAAACTCTTATGGAGCTGGCAACTATGCCATGTGTGGAAAAGC
>Ga0114968_10001845_pt1 | contig 16346 bp, 15 predicted proteins | sample M_130807_EF_Meta_FD_87020 | JGI IMG/M metagenome (GOLD analysis project Ga0114968, IMG submission 87020) | Freshwater microbial communities from Lake Montjoie, Canada to study carbon cycling - M_130807_EF_MetaG | ecosystem: Environmental > Aquatic > Freshwater > Lake | place: Lake Montjoie...
AAGGAACGCTTGGGATCTAGGGTTTCATCACCTTTGGAAGGATCGCCAAGTACTGCATGAACAATTATCGGCGTGCCATCGTCTAACGTGCCAGCAGCGTCAGAACCTAGAACGATTGGTAAATTTTCAGGAGCTGTTGCCACTCCGCGCAAAGTCCAAACATCATGGTGATTTATCGCAGCAGCCTTGACTGCAACGCGTACCCAACCGTCGGCAATTACTGGATCAGGATGATCACAAATTGAAAAACCTTCAAACGGGTTTTCTTGATTTCCACTGATTGCAACAACAGCGCGCATTAGACATCTTCCTCATCATCATCGAGACGAGCTAGCCAAGTTGCTAGACGCTCAGTTGGTACTTCAAAGTCGGGGAATGTGTCAACAAATTCCCGCATACGTTCGGCTAGCCACTCGAATGTCACTTCTTCTTGGCCGCGTCGTTTTTCTAGCTCTTCGATACCTCGGTCAGTAAAGTACACGGTTAGTCCTTCCGAGCCCTTCGATTAACTAAAAGCCTGAGCGACAAGAGCCTGTTGTTCTAGCTCACTGCGATGATGTGAGCCAACTGCAGGGGAGCTTGAAGCTGGACGCGAAATACCGGTGATTGCTCGATTTATCACTGCTGGCAAATTCATCGCCATGAAACTCCAGGCACCTTGATTCGCTGGTTCTTCTTGCACCCATCGAACACTAGTTAAGTTTTGGTAGCGCGCAAGTTCCGGTGGCAAGGTAATTGAAGGCAACGGATACAAACGTTCGAGACGAACAATTGCCACATCTTTACGACCTTGCTTTTCTCGCTCGGCAGCTAGGTCGTAATAGACCTTTCCACTGCAAAGCAGAACTGAAGTCACATCATCTGGATTCACTGTGGTGTCGCCAATGATTGCCTTGAAGGTTCCTTCGGTAAAGTCGCTAACTTTTGAGGTTGCAAACTTCGCGCGTAACAATGATTTCGGAGTCATAACTACCAGCGGTCGAGTCAGTTTTGACTTTACTTGCCAGCGCAACAAATGGAAGAAACTTGCTGGCGTGGTTGGCATCGCAACTGTGATGTTGTCTTGCGCGCATTGCTGTAAGAATCGTTCAACTCGTGCCGAAGAGTGATCTGGACCTTGGCCTTCGTAGCCGTGTGGCAAGAGTAAAACGACACTGCTCTTTTGTGCCCACTTTTGCTCACCGGTTGTGATGTATTCATCGATTATGGTCTGCGCGCCGTTAGCAAAGTCACCAAACTGTGCTTCCCAAATCGTTAAGGCTTCGGGACGAATTACTGAGTATCCATATTCAAATCCCATAGCCGCGTACTCACTTAAAAGTGAGTCGTAAACATCTAGTTTTGCGCCAGGCTCGTAGCAAGTCTTTAGTGGCTTGTACTGCCATCCAGTTTTCTTGTCCACGATTACGGCATGACGATGACCAAATGTGCCACGGCGACTATCTTCACCGACTAATCGAACTACGGTTCCCTCAGTTAGCAAAGAGCCAAGTGCAAGTGCTTCACCCATACCCCAGTCAATTGCATCGTTTGCAACCATGTCAGCCCGGCGAGCCAGTTGTGGCGCCAAGCGTGGGTGGACGGTAAATCCTTCTGGCATGTTGGTCTGACTTGCCACTACGCGGTCAACTACTTCGCGAGTGATTGAGGTAGCAACTTCCCACGTTGGAGTTTGAGGTGCCAGAGTTTGTTGACCGTGAGAGATAACTTCTGATGCGGAGGAGTTAAAGTGTTCAGCGTTTTCAGTCTTGGTGGCTTGGAAAACACCTTCAAGCTCGTCCTGGTAGTGCTTAAGCGCCTCTTCAGCTTCTTCTAGCGTGATGTCACCACGACCAACTAGAGCTTCGGTGTATAACTTACGAACCGAGCGCTTCTGATCAATGATTTCGTACATCAATGGCTGAGTTAATGAAGGGTCATCAGCTTCATTGTGACCTCGACGTCGGTAGCAAACTAAATCAATCACGACATCTTTGTGGAATTCCTGTTGGAATTCGTAAGATAGTTGCGCAACGCGAACTACGGCTTCAGGATCATCGCCATTCACATGGAATATCGGCGCTTGAATCATGTGAGCCACGTCAGTTGAATAAACACTGGTTCTGGCGTAGCGCGGAGAAGTGGTAAATCCAACCTGGTTATTAACCACCAAATGAATCGTTCCACCAACGCGGTAAGCCTGTAGTTGGCTCATTTGAAGTGATTCTGCGACTACACCTTGACCTGCGAAAGCAGCGTCGCCATGTATTAACAATGGCAGTACTGAAAATTTGTTTTTACCATCAACTTGAGTCTGCGCGATGATGTCTTGCTTGGCTCGAACTATTCCGCCCAGCACCGGATTTACTGCCTCGAGGTGCGATGGATTTGCCGCTAGGTAGACATTAACTTCTTCGCCTGCGGCAGCTTTATAAGTTCCCTTAGTGCCCAGGTGATATTTAACGTCACCTGAACCTTGTACAGATTCTTCTCCATAGTGACCTTCAAACTCACTGAAAATTCGTCCGTAACTCTTACCCGCGATGTTCGCCAGGACATTAAGGCGACCGCGATGAGGCATACCAATGCAAACTTCATCAAGTTGGGCTTTTGCAGCTTCGATCAAAATCTGATCGACGAATGGAATGGCACTTTCACCACCCTCAAGACTAAAACGTTTTTGTCCAACATATTTTGTATGTAGAAAACTCTCGAATGCCTCAGCTTCATTTAGTTTGCGTAAAATCCGCAGTTGTTCTTCTCGGTCAATTTTTTCTTGTTTGCGCTCCAGTCGATCCTGAATCCACTTACGTTGCTCCGGATCTTGAATGTGCATGTATTCGATACCAATGGTGCGGCAGTATGCGTCGCGTAAAGTTCCGAGAATATCGCGAAGTTTAGCGAATTGCTGACCGCCGAATCCGCCAGTGGCAAACTCCCGATCCAAATCCCAAAGTGTCATACCGTGATTTGCGATGTCTAAATCTGGGTGAGATCGCTGATGATATTCCAGCGGATCAATATCAGCTAGTAAATGGCCACGAACTCGGAATGCGTGAATCATTTCTTGTACGCGAGCGGTCTTATCTAAATCTGAATCATGCGAAGTTGCTAGATCTTGGGCCCAACGAATTGGTTCGTAAGGAATCTGCAAGGCGCGGAAAATGTCATCGTAGAATCCACCTTCACCAAGAAGTAATTGGTGAACTCGGCGCAAGAAGTCACCAGATTGCGCGCCTTGAATTACGCGGTGATCATAAGTGCTGGTGAAAGTCATGATCTTGCTAACAGCATTCTTGGCCAATGCATCTTCCGACGCACCTTGCCATTCAGCTGGATAATCCATTGCACCAACGCCAACGATTAGTCCTTGCCCTGGCATCAGTCGAGGCACTGAGTGGACTGTTCCGATGGTCCCTGGATTAGTCAGACTTGCAGTAGTCCCTTGGAAATCTTCAACTGTTAGTTTTCCAGATCGCGCCTTGCGGATTACATCTTCGTAAGCTGACCAGAAAGCAGCAAAGTCCATAGTGTCTGCAGACTTAATGCAAGGAACTAGTAGTTGGCGAGTTCCATCTTCTTTAGCCAAGTCAATTGCAAGCCCTAAACCTACTTGTTGATGGCGAGCAATTGCGGGTTTGCCTTCTGTTGTTGTGTAAGAAACGTTCATGTCTGGCAGTTCGCGAAGTGCGCGAACTATCGCAAAACCAACAATGTGAGTGAAACTAACTTTTCCACCACGACCGCGTGCCAAGTGATTGTTAATTACAATTCGGTTATCAACCATCAACTTTGCGGGAACCGCACGGACTGAAGTAGCAGTTGGAATTTCTAAACTTGCTTCCATGTTTGTTACTACGCGAGCCGAGGTACCTTTAAGTTTTTCAATAACATCTTCGGCAAGTGATACAGGTGCTGGTTTTGCACTTGACTCAGTAGGCGCAGGTGCCTTAGTGGCAGACGCCGTAACTGCAGGAGTTAACGGCACTGAAGGTGTTGGCTTGCTCGCAGGCTGTGCAGCAGCGGGCGCAACTGAGGGTGTGGATTTAGTTGCAGAAGCATGCGGGGAATATTCGCTAGGAGAGTAGTCAGCAAAGAATTCCCACCAGGCTGGGTCAACGGATTGCTTATCTTCAAGGAACTGCTGGTACAACTCATCGACGAGCCAATCGTTGGCTCCAAATGGACTATTGGCTGGTCCGGACACGGCTTGGGGCCTTCCTTGTTGATCTACAGGATAAGCGTATCGCCCATCTGGCAAGGGCTTCAACGTGCATAAGCATTGGTACTACGGCAGGGTTGAGACATGACCTCAATTTCTGATTCTTTAACATCCACATCTGGACTCACCGAAAAAGTCGCAGTTATTACTGGCGGATCTCGGGGCATTGGATTTGCGGCAGCTAAAGAACTTGGCGCACTTGGTACCACCGTTATTCTGATCGGCAAAAGTCCAGACAATCTGCAATCCGCGGTTTCAGCCCTGATTGATATCGGCCTAGATGTCGACAGTATTTGCGTTGATGTATCTGACAATGAACAAGTTTTGGAAAAAATTAGTCAGCATTCGTTAGCCCCGCAGGCTGACATATTGATTAACTCAGCTGGTGTTATGAGCGAAAAGATGGCTAAGACGCTGCGCACTTCCACTCAAGAGTGGGATCGCGTAATGGGAACTAATCTCGATGGAACTTTTAACCTGATTTCCGCAATTGGCCCACAAATGGCTGGGCGTAAATCAGGTCGCATTATTAATGTGTCCGCATGCCTTGGCAGATTTAGTGGTCCTGGCTTAGCCGGTGGATTGGCTCCGTATCGAATCTCCAAAACTGCAGTTAATGCATTAACTAAAAACTTGGCAGCAGAATTAGGTAACGGCAGCCGTGGAGTTTTGGTCGATGCGATGTGTCCTAATCACACTCGCACTGACATGGGCGGACCTGATGCGCCGCGCAGTCCAGAAGAAGCTGCAGACACAATCGTTTGGCTGGCAACGCGAGAGCACAATTCAGAGACTCAAACCGGATTACTTTGGGAAGATCGAAACATAGTTCCCTGGTAATCGCGGCTATTGTCCAATTACTTGAATATGGGACGCACTCTTAACTTCATTTGAATCAAAGTAGGTTTGCTCTCGCACTTTCCAAATCAACATTTCATCTCGAATTGATTCACCGTCACGATGAATCACGCGATCTAGGAGTAAATCTTCATCTGCCTCAACCCAAATTGCTTGAGATACGGATTGGCGCATCGAAGCGTGGCTGGACCCGACGCCTTCGATAATGACAATTGATGTCAACGGCACTTCTGACCAAGTTGTGTATTTGCCCTGGTACCAGTCGTACTTTAGGTGCTTTGGATTAATCCCGTTTTTAATGGGTGTCAATATCCAGGCAGAGATTCGCTCAAATAGTTTTGCAGCCAGAGCACCATCCCAGCCTTCATAAAGTTCATCAAGATGAATCACACTCATTGCACCTAAAGAATCTGCAAGCGCGATCGATAACTCATTTGCCAAAGTAGTTTTTCCAGAACCGGCGGGTCCGTCGATGGTCACAATTTTGGTATCGCCACAAAGTGCAGAACTGGCTTCAATCGCAGCTTGAATTTTAGATAAATCAAAATATGTCATTTGGCAACTAGCATTCAGGTCGGTATAGCTTCTGCCAGTTGATCCAACCGCGAATCGCAATTGCGGTAAATAATACATATAGCAATGAAGTGAACTTTAAGTCTTGGCTCCAATAAAGGGCGACGTAAAGTGCATCGACAATGAACCAAAGCATCCAATTCTCGCGATATTCCAAAACCATTAGGACTTGGGCGATGACACTGAAAACTAATCCAAACGCATCTGGTTGTGCAGCAGCAGCGCCAAGGGATATAAGCCATGGCGTGATTACCAACCAAGTGACAATGCCACCACCAAAAATTACTGCTCGTTTTACCCAAGAAAGGTTTTTTGAAATCGCACCTTTTGGCCCCCAGCCGAACCATCCCCAGATCGCCGCTGCTATGAAAACAACCTGTAGAGCTGCACTGGCATACAAGTCGTAATTCAAGAACAGCCAGCCGTAAAGTGCACTACTTAATGCCCACCACGGCCACATAATTTGCTTGCCGGTCGTGCCTAGCCAGACGCCAACAAGCGAGGCGATGACGGCTGCGAATTCAAGAAGCGTTACCTGATATCCCAAAGCTATAAAAAGTATCGTTGAGACAAATTCGTTAATCGTTGAAAGCATGAAAACACTTCTCCTGCAATCCGCATTACCGGACTGGTTAAACGGTCGGTGTGATGATCAAAAGATCGGACACCCTCTCAGCCCACCTTGTTGTGGACTCCCGTGTCTTGCTAACTCAACTGTATGCCATTACTGCCAACTGTTCTTATGAAGTGTCAGATCTGCCAACCGTGCTTATGAAGTGTCATTTCTGCCACTTATGTGGGCAATCTGACGTCACTGATAAAGTCGCTCAGGCAGGTAGTTTTGCCCGCGTAGCTCAGTGGATAGAGCGTCTGCCTCCGGAGCAGAAGGTCGAAGGTTCGATTCCTTTCGCGGGCACGTGAATAGGCAAAGCCCATCCAGAACCACATTCCTGGTTCGACGCGCCATTGTGTTTGGATCCGTAGCCTTGGGCTTGGTCTTGATTCTGAAATTTGCTGCGGGGCTGGTCTCTACTCAATCCATCGAAAGTTCCTCAGCGGCACCAGTTCCCGTCCCTGTGGTAACTCCAGCATTTGATTGCGAAGCTAACTCACCACTTCCACAGAGTTTTTTCGACACTTGGTCTACAGAGTTTGCGCCAACTAGTTTTAATGTGACAGTGGTGGACTTGGTTGAAAACTGCACCTACACCCTTGGAGATAGTGCTTTAACTTTTCCAACAGCATCTACCGGAAAAGTGATCATCGCCACTGGAGTGCTTGAAATGGTTGCTGCTGGGACTTTGGATTACACTGCAGTTGCTCCCGACTTAGAGTTGATGATCACTCAATCTGACAACAGCGCTGCTGATCGATTGTTTAAGAAAATTGGAAAGAACGATGCGGTGATTTCAATTGCAAGTCGTTATGGATTAGTTAGTACAACCACGGGTGGTGCCTGGGGAACAATTATGACTAACTCAAGTGATCAGGTTTTGTTGTTGAATCAAGTTGTTGGAACTGCTGAGAGTCCGCTGCCCGAGGCACAACGAATCATTCTTCGTGACTTGATGACCAAAGTTAACCCCGAGCAAGCGTGGGGAGCGGGGAGTAGTGGTGGAACTCCAGACTTATGGACGGCAGCGGTCAAGAATGGTTGGTACTTATCCGTAGCAGGGGATCGCCCCCCTGTTGGTTTATGGCGAGTAAACACCATGGGATATGTCTGGGATCAAGATAATTCTCCACGTTGGATATTTTCTGGATATTCAAACACTTGGACAACACAGGAGCGTGGGGTAACTGCCTGGAATGAGATCACCAAACAGTTGTCAACTACTTTGGGAACTCGTTAAGAAGCGTACGGTTCCATCTTCGGACATTTTTGTCCAGGCGCAACTAGGGGCTCGAAGTGCCACCACTCATTTTCATACCGGCGACATAGACCGTACTTATAGCCATTCTTTTCCAGCCAGGCTGCAGCTTTCTTACCTTTCGTCCCACCTACACCGTAGTTGATGTCAATTGCGATACCCCAAGGATGGTTGGATTTTTTTGGAGGCAAGACCCACTTGGTTGCAGCTGTAACCGAACCATGCCGCTTAATTGCACGTTCATATAAATATTTTTGCCTCGCAAGTGTGCGATACCCACTTGTGATTGCCAAGGTGTGACCCTTTAATTTGGCGGCCGCCTTCGCGGCTTCGTAGCGGGCTTTGAATTGCGGAACTAAATCACTTGGTCGCTTTGTTGGTTGCGAAATTGGTTGTGCGCCCAGTGATCGCTCATTCTTCTTGCAGGCACCTTCGGTGATTTCTCGAATTTTTCCAGTTGATTTATTAGCACAAAAATCAATCACTTGAATTTTCTTGGCATTAGCAGGTGCGGTGGAAAAAAGTAGAGTGAAAATAAGGGTTCCGATTGCAAGATTCAAGTATTTAACCCTCATGAATAATGAGCCTACTGCTCTAGGGAAGATGCATTCGCAAGCCGATAGAGTTTTGGTTGTGATTGACGGACGCTCCCTAGTTGAGCTGATTATCGCTTCAGTAGCGATCATTCTCGTTCCTGGTCCTAGTGTGATGTTTGTGATAGCCAGGGCAGTTGCCTGGGGTCGGATCACTGCGGTGCTGACAGCACTTGGCAATGCACTTGGAATGCTTTTGCTGTCCGTATTCATTGCGGTTGGGCTTGGCCCCTTACTCCAGCGCTCTGAATTACTCTTAGTCGTCGTGCAGGTTCTCGGTGGGCTTTATTTGATTCACCTTGGAGTAGATGCCTATCGACACAGGCAAGAACATGCCGACAACATGATAAAAATTGAAGAGATTAAACCAACTAACTTTCAAATCTTGCGTCAGGGATTTACGGTAGGCGCGCTAAATCCAAAGGCATTAGTTTTCTTTTCTGCAGTGTTCCCGCAGTTTGTTGATTCAACTGCCGGATCAATTACGTTTCAACTCTTGATGTTTGGCGTAATTTTTACCGCTTTGAGTTTCTTATTGGATGGGATGTGGGGCTTTCTAGTTGGTTCAAGTCGCGATTGGTTTGTAACTTCAAAGAATCGACTGGTAGTACTTCGCACCATTGGTGCTGTGGTCATGATGGGTCTTGGCGTGGGAGTAATCATTCCCATTGTTTTTAATTACTTAAAATAGCGATGGCCGGCAATCCCAAATGGAATCACCGGCCATCGATATTTTTTAATCAGCTAGATTTTTGCGAACTTTGCCAGCACCTAGGTAGCCAACAACTCCAAGCAAAACAACGACTGCGAAAGTTCCAAGCGTGAAGCCCAAAACTGCGCCCTGCGTTGTTCCCCAGATTTCTGCGTAGTCATATTCCATACCTAATGCAGTTTCTAAGGTTCCCGGGAATAGCGCAACGATAGATCCGATAACGATGTAGGCCATTACCAAACTTCCTAGAATGTGGAAGCCTCTGGATCCACCAGGTACTTGGTAACTCCTTGACACATCTGGATATATCCTTTTCAGCTTCATAATTGCGGGGATGATTGTTAAATATGAAACCAGCAAAGTAGAAATGGCACAAAATAGCACCACACTAAAGAGCACTGCAGCATCACCTTCAACCAAAAGCGTTGCCGCAACCACGAATACGGTAGACATAACGCCAGACATCAGATTCATTCGCAGCGGCGTGCCAAGCTTTTCATTGAATTCTCCAAAGTAACCACTAAAGAAAGTTCCATCTGCTGCAGCCATGGCTTGAATTCGATCAGTCGCAATCATCCACGAACTGCCTTGGTTTAGTAATGCATAAACCAATAGCAAAGCAGTAACTGACAATAAAGTGTTCGCTGCTGAGCCGTAGACACTAAATACTGTTGCAACCGCGCCCATAAAGCTGTCCACGCCAGAAACTTCGTCTGCTGGGATCACTAGCAAAATTGCAAGTACCGGCAGTAAGTAAGCGAGCATGGCAATAGATGCGCCACGTCGGATTGCTGGGGCTGTGTCTTTAGCCGCATCAAACATTTCCTCTGATGCAGCGTTAGGTGCCTCAAAGCCAACATAAGCGAAAGCAAGAACTGGTGCTACGGCTAAGAAACCACCTAGTGATGGTGATAAGCCGCCAAGATCAATTCCTTGAAAACCATTTTTGAAACCATAAACAACAGTGGTTCCGACCAGCAGCATCAAGACAATAAGTTTTGCCCAAGCTCCAACGTTAACGAAAATCTTTCCAGTTTTTAGACTCACGATCGCAAGTAAAATTGCGATCCAAACAAATGCAAGTTTGAAAATCCAGTTCAAAGTTGCATTTGTTGATAAATCGAATACGTAGGCATTGAATGCTTCATTGGCTACTAAGACTAAAGTTCCGCCCAGCCAAATTGGATTTGTAATCCAATACAAAACACTAGTAATGCCAGCAAACAATCTGCCATAGGCAAATTTAACCCACTGGTAGGGACCACCTTCTTGTGGAAATGCACCACCGGTCTCTGCAAAAATCATGCTGAATGGAATCATGAAAGTTACTACCATGAAGACCCCCCAGAATAGATTTTCTAATCCGCCGGACGCAATTGTTCCAATTGTGTCTAACGCAATAACTGCAGCGACAATGAATAAGACAATGTCGGAACGCCGTAATGATTTAACTAATTTCTTCTCTTGCTCAACTGCAAGTGAAGTCTGTTGCCGATTAATCGATTGAGACATATTGCCCCCTCCTATGTTTAGTGTGTCTTTTTCTTAATGGATGACACCATCTGGCGTAGTGCGCTCCAAAACTTTTCGCATAGCTTCAACCATGCGATCAGCTTCGGCTTCAGTCATTATGAGCGGCGGTGAAAGTACTAAATTATGTCCGCAGTCACGCACAATAACTCCTTCCTCTCGACGAATCACATCCGGCAGCATCGGTTGCAGCATTGGAAGTGGCGTGCGAGATTCCTTATCTGATACAAGTTCTACCGCATGCATCATGCCAACAAAGCGAACCTCGCCAACAATTGGTAGTTCTAATAGGGTGCGTAAGCCTTCATGCAGGTATTGCCCCATTTTCTTTGCCCGATCAAGCAGACCTTCTTGCTCGATGATCTCAAGATTCTTAAGGGCCACAGCAGCGGCAGTCGGATGACCGTTGTAGGTGAATCCCATTGGGAATCCAAAGTCTTTTTCAAGTTCGGTGGCAACAGCATCCGTAGTCAGTACGGCACCAAGTGGAATGTAGCCAGAGGTAATTCCTTTAGCGGTGATGATGATATCTGGCTGGACATTGAAGTACTGAGCCGCAAACCATTCACCAACGCGACCATATGCGGTTACAACTTCATCAAAGATCAAAAGAATTCCATGCTTGCGCAATACTTCTTGCACCCGAGTCCAATAATCATCAGGTGGAACTAACATGCCACCAACACCCATGATTGGCTCGCCAACCATGGCTGCAATCTTGTTGGCACCAATTTTGGCGATTGTTTCTTCTAGCTCGTTGATCAAAAAGTCAGTTGGATCTTGTCCGTTGAAAAGTTCCTGCCGGTATGGCCAAGGCGTTGTTAGGTGTTGTACGTGTGGCATGTTCGGTCCAAAGCCATCGTGATAAACATCAAAGCCAGTTAGAGTTCCACCGCCATAGCCAACACCGTGGTAGGCCTTTTCGCGAGCTAAAATCCAGTTACGATCAGTTTCGCCTTTACGGTGATGGTAGTAACGTGCCATCTTGATTGCCGCTTCATTTCCTTCGGATCCACCGCTGGTGAAGTAAACATGATTTATGTTCTCTGGTGAAATTTCTACCAATTTGGCTGCTAATTCAATCGCGGGTTCATTGCTGAACTCCCAGAAACTAGTGAAGTATTCCAAAGTCGAAATTTGTTCGGCAGCGACTGCGGCTACTTCGTCGCGACCGTGACCAATTTGTGCCAACCAAAGACCACCGGTGGCATCAAGGTATTCCTTGCCATCGGTATCCCAGAGGGCACAGTCCTGGCCGCGAGCCATGATTACTCGCTCAGTAGTTGACTTAGGCAAATAAGGATGAATTATGTGAGCCCGATCAATATCAGCTAATTCCTGTGTTGACTTTTTAGTGGTTGCCATGTTTTCTCCTAGGTTTTACTTTCTATTCAAATCTAATCCAGGTTGTTTTCAACCCAGTGTATTTATCCATTGCATGTAGTGACAGATCACGACCAAATCCAGATTGCTTAAAACCACCAAACGGAATGTTCATTCCGAGTGCATCAACTGTATTAACTGAAACTGTGCCCGCATGTAGTGCGTCGGAAACTCTATGAGCCCGACTCAAGTTTGAAGTCCATACCGATGCTGCCAGACCGTAGATACTGTCGTTGGCAATTGAAATTGCCTCAGACTCTGTCTCAAATGAAACTATCGAAAGCACTGGCCCAAAAATTTCATCAGTAGCGATTGAACTTTGTAACGGAACATTCTTGAAGACCGTTGGCTCGATGTAGCAGTCAGAGCCATCAATTGTCAGGCGTGAACCACCGTGTACCAACTCAGCCGAAGCAGAGCCACTCGTTATGAAGTCGGCAACGCGCCCGGTCTGATTACGATCTACCAATGGGCCCATTGTGGTGGTCGGATCCAACGGATTACCCAGCTTAATTTTTTTGGCCTGATTGATGACGAGCTCGGTAAATTGCTCGGCAATACTTTTTTCGACAAGTAGTCGAGAATTTGCGGAACAAACTTCGCCTTGATTAAAGAAAATTGCTCGGGCTGCAAATTCGGCTGCTTCTTCTAAGTTCGCAGTATCAGCGAAAACTAAGTTTGGACTTTTGCCACCGCACTCCAACCAGACTTGTTTCATGTTTGAATCGCCAGAATATTTCATAAAGTACTTACCGACTTGAGTTGAGCCAGTGAAAGTCAAAACATCAATGTCGTTATGCAGACCAATTGCAGCGCCAGTTGTTTCACCTTGGCCCGTAACTACATTTAAAGTTCCTTCTGGTAATCCGGCTTCTAGTGCTAGTTCGGCTAAGCGAAGTGAAGATAGTGGGGATTGTTCGGCTGGTTTTAGCACAACAGTGTTACCCGCAGCCAACGCTGGACCAAGTTTCCAAATCGCCATTTCCAGCGGATAGTTCCATGGCACCACTGCACCGACAACGCCAAGTGGGACTCGGCGCACTAAGGCAACATTGCCAGGATCAGTGGCTGGAATTTCGCCGCTGACTTTGTCAATTGCCTCAGCGTAAAAATTCAGAATGGCAGCAGATCCGGGAATGTCAATTGTGGTGGCATCAGAAATCGGCTTACCCATATCCAATACATCAAGCAGAGCCAACTCGTCAGCATTCGCAAGAATCAATTCTGAAAGTTTGTGTAAGGAGGCTTTTCGCGAGCCAGGGGACATGCGCGACCAGCTGTTATCAAATGCGGCACGTGAACTGGCAACGGCTTGGTCGACTTCGCGCTGCCCGCACTCAGAAACATCAGCAAGTGATTTTGCAGTTACCGGGCTGATGTCTTCTGAAGTTGTCTCAGTGGAAATTCGAGCGCCATTAATTACCGCACGCCCATCGAAAGAAAGACTCGATGCCGTCTTTTCCCATTCAATTCGAGTTTTCATTTTCCATCCCACGTATCTTTATGACGAAATTTCATGGTCTTGAATACCCCTTAACATACTCGCGAAGAGCTGGATCTGAGGCAATGTCTACCAAAGTCATGGCCATTGCTTTCGAGGCGTCAAGCACTGCTTGGTCAGCATCTGCAGTAATACAAGCAGCAGCAAATTCTTTTTGGTGATTAACCGCCGAACCACTATTCACGCCAATGTAAGGGTGGATACTCGCAATTACTTTTGAGATGTTTCCAAGGTCAGTGCTGGCACGATTCATTTTGATTCGGGGGTCGTTGTCATCAAACACCCGTCCAATTGATTCCGCATTTGATTTGTAAATTTCATTTAGGTTTGGATGGTTTGTAAATTCGGAATACGGCTGGCTTTCATCGTGAATCTCTAGTGCACAGCCTGTAGCAAGTGCGCCTGCTTCAAAACACTTTGCGATCCGATCAAAAGTTTCTTCCATCAACTTTGTTGACGTGGCACGGACATACCAACGACCTTCAGTGACCTCGGGAATTGCATTTGGTGCTTCGCCACCTCGAGTCATTACGCCATGAACCCGAACGGTACTAGGTAGCTGTTGCCGAAGTAATCCAATGGCCACCTGCGCAATAGTGAATGCATCGGCTGCATTGATTCCTTGTTCAGGATATGCAGCAGCATGCGACGCTTTTCCAGAAAACTTTACGGCGACATGGCGAACCGCAAAAGGCTCAGCGAATGCAACATCTACTGGACCAGGATGAACTAGGGCGGCAACATCAATACCATCGAAAGCTCCGCGCTCAAGCATCACAATTTTCCCACCGCCACCTTCTTCGGCAGGAGTTCCAAGTACGACTACTTTCAAATTCAAATCATTCGCAACGGATGCAAGTGCAATGGCGGCTCCAACAGAAGAGGAAGCAATTATGTTGTGACCACAAGCGTGTCCTAATCCTGGAAGCGCGTCGTATTCAGCGCAAAGTGCAACGGTTAGGTCACCAGTTCCAAACTCCGCACGAAACGCAGTTGGTAGTCCTGCAACCTGTTCGACAACTTTAAATCCATAGTCACTTAGAGTCTTGGCAACTGCAGTAGAACTTTCGAATTCTTGCCAGGCAATTTCTGGATTCGCATGGATTTTATGACTAAGGGCTATTAGCACGTTGCTAACTTCATTTACTCGAGCTATTACATTTTGCTTATGGTCAGACATGGTTACTCGTCTCCTGGAACGCCGTACGAAGGCGCAGAGTTTGGGTTAAGTGCTCGAGTCACGTAATCCTGGGCTTGTGGCGCCCAAACTTCGTAAAGCTCTCTAAGTTTTGCAATTGGATTTTCATCCCAATCAACTCGCAAATTAGTACTAGGCCATGTGACATCGGTAGCAACTAAAACGGCAGCCGAATGTACTGGGCCAGCCTCACCACCGGCTTTAACGCCAGCCTCTAGGCAGCCAATAAGTCGATCCGCTAATTCTTTGTCAGGACTATTGAGAAAGGAATCAACCATTGCATCAATCACATCTGGATTAGCCAACATGTTGCCAGCTGCAGCAACATTTCTGTCCATTATTTGGGCATTTATGCCAAGTGATTTCTCGCCCGAATACACTGCTGAGTCACCAGTTTTGTCGACAACAGTGAGTTGTCGAAATTCTGGATGTGTTGCAGTTGCACTTACTGAATCGAGCGCGGCCTGCGCACCTAGTCCACTGTCTAGCGCGTCTAGTAAAGCCGGACCAAGTCGAGGATCAGTGATGTTTTGACTCGAAACTGCGCCAACTCCAGCCCGAACATTCGGACAACGTGAACCCACCGCAGGACTAGAGCTGCTGATTGCAACTCCGAATGCTCCGGTTCGCTCGCAGCGGGCAGCAATACTAATTGTCATTAATCTCTGGTTTCTGGGATTACGGCAGTTGCGTCAATTTCAACTAGCCACTCGGGTCGAGCCAGGGCAGTGACTACTATCCCAGTTGAAACATAATGAACTCCCTTTAACCACTTACCCATAACGCGATAAACCGGTTCCCGGTAGCGGATGTCAACTAGATAGATAGTGATTTTTGTAATGTCACCAAGTTCTGAGCCACTTTCCTCCAGGAGCATTTTGATATTTGCCATGGCTTGCTCAGCCTGCGCTTCAACATCACCGATTCCGACTGACTCACGGGTGTCAAGATCTTGACCTATTTGCCCGCGAAGATAAACCGTGTTGCCAGCCACTACCGCTTGCGCCAAGTCGTTATCCAAATTTTGCTCAGGATATGTGACCTTGGTATTGAATGGTCTGATTCTCTTGTGAGTCATCTGATTCCTTTGGTAGGTATAACTTTTACGTTAGTGGATGCCGAGGCTGGCTAGTGGGGAATTCAACGGTTGGATGATTTGGGCAGAGCCGGAGTAGTTCTTGTAGCTGCGCTGGATTTCAATCTGATCTGCCAGGAATTTTGCATCATGCCAAACTCCCCAGATGAATGCCGAGCCCCGCCTAGAAAGCCAAGGCAAACCTAGGAAGTAGATCCCACGCGCACTGGACACACCGCGTTGATGTGCAGGTTTACCCAAATCATTAATTGCACCTGGCACCTGCAACCAGGCGTAATCAAGTGAGTAGCCAGTAGCCCAAAGGATGGTTGTGATCCCCGCTTTAGCAAGATCCAGTTCTCGAATCGGATTCACTGCTGCATCGGGCATAGGTCCCAGGATGTGAGCTTCAGGCTCAAGTGGTAAGTCCAAATTATTTTGCTGAATGAAGTCGTCTGCTTCGTTAAGTACTGAAAGGTAGTTAGTGTCACCACGGGTAATGTTGCGTTCTAAATCATCTGCAAACTTCAGGACGCCATTTTCATATGAACTAGTCAAGCCAAGCAAAGTTATGCCGCTATTAGCTAAGTCTCTGAAATCTACCGTCTTACCACCATCGAAACCGCTTACCGCAATGGTTACATGCTCTGCGCCAGCAGGTGGCGTCGCTAAATCCCACTTGCCTAGAACTCCTAGCCACCAAACATTGTCTCGGCCCCGATATCTTCTCGGTGGTCGCCGGATCATTCAAAAAAAAAGATAAACGTCTCGCCCTGACTTTCTTAAGTCAGCGGATATCTGAACTCCAGAAGATCCTGCGCCAAAGACAATTACGCCACCTGCCGGCAGCT
>Ga0114968_10001846_pt1 | contig 16341 bp, 17 predicted proteins | sample M_130807_EF_Meta_FD_87020 | JGI IMG/M metagenome (GOLD analysis project Ga0114968, IMG submission 87020) | Freshwater microbial communities from Lake Montjoie, Canada to study carbon cycling - M_130807_EF_MetaG | ecosystem: Environmental > Aquatic > Freshwater > Lake | place: Lake Montjoie...
AAAAAAAAAAAAAAAAAAAAAAATAATATATATATATATATATATATATATATATATATATTAAATTTTGATATAAACACCAATTTGTATTTTATTTATATATTATGGAAAATTATAAACTAATAAAAAATGCAGTAAACGACCGGCTTTTATTCAAAATGTCACAGATTGGATATGCCCTGCATTGTGATCTTTTATTTACAAATAGAATACCTGAAATTGAACAAAATATTGAATTGGTAAATAATTTAAAAACTGGAGACAAGATATTTATATCTGTTCTATCACATGAATTAACAATTGATTTAAATAAATTAGTACAAATTCTGCAAAAAAATAATGTTAAGGTAGATTTTTATTTGATGTATGAACCTATTGTACCAATTAACATAATAGAATTATTAGCTCCGGTAGCTATTTGTTTCTATATTAATAATAATGTTTATGACCATCCTTTAATACATTGTATGCCAATCGGTATTAGAGATTGTGAGAAAGTTGTACCAAATCACAAGGGATTTTCACATGATTATTTATATAACGAAGGACTTAAAACAAATATTGATAAAGAAATATTATGCATTTTGTGTTTTTCTTATACGCATGACGAAAGACACAGATGTTATCAAGAACTGAAAAATAAAAATTTTGTAGTAAATTTAAACGATGGAACATATGAAAAACAGCCATCTATTCACTGTGGAAAAGTCCCTGTTTGGACAAATTATGAATATACACATAAATCATATTATACATTATCTCCAAGAGGTTGCGGCGAAGATTGTCATAGATTTTATGAAGCAATTTATTTAGACAGCATTCCTATTGTTAAAAGAACTAACACGCCATTTGATAAATTATATCAGAACTTTCCATGTTTAATTGTAAATGATTGGAATGATGTCACTGAAGAATTATTATTAGAAAAAAAGGATGAATATATGAAAAAAATAGTTGACTTTAAAACAAAATACCCAAATGCATTTACTGATTTAGAAAGTATTAATGAATTAGTGTTACAAAGTTGATTATAACAACATTTTTCAATATTATTAGTGTAATATTTTAGATCTGTTACATTTTTCAAACTTCCGATTATTTTTGTAAAATGGCAACATATATTCCATTATGCCATTCACTCTGTTGTGGACTACCCCACTCTGGATGTGTATCATTATCTGTTGTTTTAATTTCTTTTTCATATAATACTTTTATACCCGCGAAGATTTAAAATGGGACACCATTTGATTCTTCAACTAAGTTACCAGTGACGAATTCAAGGGTGTAAATTTAACTTTTGAATAGAATTGTTTGTTCCATCTCTAACGTCTTTCCAGTTCAGTTATGTAATATATATATTAGATCTTTACATATTTATCCAGATACAATCCAATTTTTTCTTGGATTATGCCAAAACTTTTTATAATACACTTCTCCATCGCTTATCATACCTGCAACATAGCTGAAACTACTTGGTGACATAACCAATATATCTGCAGAAACCATTCCAATAAAACTTTCAATAATATCATAATTTAAATAGAATTTTACATCGTCACTAACTAACTCTTCAAATTGTGTTATATCTCCCTGTGAATATATATGAAATAATAACTCCTTATTGTTACTATTGTTGTTAATAATATCATCAGTGTGGTTATATTTCTCTCTTATACTATTCATTATTTTCAAATAATAACGATTAGGTGTTGTAGCGCGAGGTCCAGCCATACCTTTATCATGTGTATTTTCCCTTCTTATGTGAAGTGCTATATTCAATTTATTATTGTCAAAATAATTACGGTTTTTGTTTTGCCAAAAACAATTTTTAATAAAATCCATATATTCACTTTCACAACAAGCATTAATATTTTCCTCAAAATAATGCCTAACTATAGAACCGTAATCTAATTCTTCAGTAATCATATTTTGTTCCACATTTACAATATTATTTTTAATATTCATTAATTCTTCCAATTTATTATTATATTCATTATCGTTGTCATAATTGTGTTCTACTCTGTGTAATGGTGTATAAGCAAATTGCAAATCGTGTTTTTTACAATATACAAATGTTTGTATTATTCTTTGATATTGAGCTCCAAATCCATCATGTGATTTTATAGATGTATAAAATTTGTTCATTGTAATAAATTTTATACATATTATATTTTTAAATATTTAACATGTTAATTTCTTTATCTGTTAAGTTACAATTATTGACTGGAATTAATTGATGGTAAGTTATATTTTTATCAAATTTTGTAGTGCTGTCAATATTTTCAACAGCATTTATAATAATAATTTCAAATCTTTCCGAAGGAATAAATGATAATAATAAATTATTAAAAGCTGTAAAATTATTATGAATATCAAAATTAATTTTATGATCATTTATAGTAAAGTTAATTAAATTATTTGTCTTTGTATTATTACCATACATATTATTACTTACCAATCTATTCACAAATACAAATTTCAGGTTACTGCTACTGTTCAAAAGATAATTTCTTAATCTTTCAAATCTTTTTATAATTTTTGTAATCGTTTCACTATCATTTTTAGAATGAGGGAAAATTAAATTATATTTAGAATTAAACAGAATATTTCCTTGTGGCTGAACAAAAAACTCTTCTTGTTTAAAAGTTTGTAATGTATTATCAATATTGAAAAATTCTTCTTTAACCAATTTTTCAACATCGCAATCAGTTTTTAACAAAATAGACATTAATTCAACAATAGCTTTTGGATTACTTATAATCCAGTCAAAAGGAAAACTGCTTATTCTTTTATTAGTTTGTTTCAATATTTCAGCAGTTGTACATTGAAATCCAATTGGAATATAAACAACGTCATCATTACTTAATAATTTATTATAACAATTATTCCACCATAATTCTTTTGCATTATCATTTTCCTTACCCATTCTTTCTAAATGAATCAAACAATCATCATAAACTAACACTCTAAAATAGTCTTGATAATTTTGTCTGAATATTTCTGGCAATAAATGAACGTCATTCGTAATATTATGTGGACTGCATTCTATACTTGTAAAACCATTGTACTCTTCATTTCCATTTGTTACCATTTGTCTAATATTTCTTTCTTTATCAGTAATCCAGTAATAACTTTGCCCTCCACAATCAATCCAATGTCTTCTACCACTTTCTCTATTTATAATTGGCGACAATATTCCTGAAAAGGACTCTCTATCAGTCATTTTTTCTCCATTGAAGATAATAAATCCTAACCAAAACATCACATTTCTATCTGGCAATTGTTGTGCGTTGAATCTAACTTCTCCACATACTTCATAATGCTCTGCATATTCTTCTATGTTAATAGTTTTAAAAGGGAAAAAATCGTTCTCAATACAAACACTAATATGATTGTTTTTTAAAATATAATTTGAATATACATGCATAAATGCTAAACTAAATGACTCGCCTGGGCCAATACAACTTCTATTAAAATTATCAATAACGTTTGGTACTTCTATTGGCGTCACTTCATTTTTTATCCATAAATTTCTCATTTGATTTTTTATTTCTTCGTTAGAACCATCTACGTAACCATAAATGTTAATTTTACTTCCCGAATTACATTTAAAATATTTTTTTATTAAAATTGTTTGTGTTTCTATAAATTTAACAGAGTCTCTATGGGCTAAATATACGTCAATTACGCGCATAATAATAATAATATATATAGTTATTCACGTAAAAATACATTTAAATATTTTATTATAAATATTATATAAATTATATTATTATATACAACCTAAATGATAAACCAAGATTTCATCCTTCTTATAATGAATTGTAAAAAATATGAAAACAAAGCGCGTATTCAAAAGACCACATGGTTGAAAACAATACCGCCCTATTTAAAATATTATCATGTTATTGGGGATGAGACCATGGATAGTGATTTCATATTTGACGATGTTAACCAAGTTCTCTGGGTAAAAACACCCGATGATTATAATTCATTACCAAAAAAAGTAATACAATCTTATATTGCGGTCAATTCAACGTTTGATTATAAATATATTTTTAAAACAGATGACGACCAAATGTTGGTGAACTCCAATTTTTTCAATACAATTACAAAATTAATTACAAATAAAAATCCTACTTCACATTATGGTGGTTACGTAGTTGATGTTCCGTTCTCGCATTTATCTCAATATCATATAATTCATCCTGAATTACCAAAATATTTACCCATCTATGCTACAAAATATTGCAATGGAAGATTTTATTTTTTATCTAAATTTGCAGTTGAAGATTTAATCATTAAAAAGACAAATATTATGAATGAATATTTTGAAGATTATGCTATTGGATTTAATTTAGATGAGCGTTATAAAAGAGATATACTGAATATTGCAATCAATAAAATATTTACTGACATTGATATGTCTGATTATACAGATAAAGAGATACTTATTTCCTAAATGACAGTGGTTGTCGTTTGAACATCCATTCTTTATCCAAATCTACCATCACTCGCGTATAATTCGTATGCCTTTTTTCAATATCACTATAATCTTCCCGCTGTGTTACTGTCAACGGCGTAATTAAAAACCAATTATCTTTTTCCTGCAATCTAAACCAATATTTATCAATAGCATATTGAACATGTTGTTCAGGATTTTTCATCAATTTTTGTATTCCTTCTTTAATATTTGAGATGAGCGTATCATAATAATGTCTTTGAACAATATATCCTGTCGTAGTTTGACAACGGTATACTTTTACACATGAGTCATCTATTTTTTGATAAGGCGGCATATTATTTCCCGCAATTAAAACTACATCAAAATTGCTGTGGTTTTTTAAAAACTTATCCAATTGTGTTTTAAACAATTCAGGGTTTAAAAAAAGGATGTCATCTTCAACGATTAAAACATGTTCCCAATTATTTTGCTTAGCTAATTCTAAGCATTTTAAATGGCTCATACTACACCCGATGGCTCCATTAGTAAGTTTAATTGCATTAAATCTAGTAGCGCATATTCCAATATTAGATAATTGTTGTTCAACATGTTGTTTTCTATCAACTCTTGATTCTAAATTTATATAAAATGCATGTTCAATATTTTTTATAGAATTCATTATTTCAAAAATATAATATAATAGTTAATTAAATTAATTAATTTTTAAATTAAAGACAAATATATATATATATTAAGAACCATGAAAATTTTATATGGAACAAAAGAAACTAATATAGATGTTACTGAATTTTGCTACGAAAAATTCATGAAAGAAAATATTATTAAAATACCGAGGGACGATAATGTAAGAGCTAATTTTTTTACTGATCCGCTTTTTGGTGTTGTAAAATCTATTTTCATAATTAAAGAAGATGGCTCAATAGTAGAATATGATGAAATGACTGATATTTATATTGACAGTAAAACAAGTGAAATTTATACAGACAAAGTACCTGAATACATTTCACTAATTTATGCAAATTCAGTTTCTAAAGAAAAATTAAAAAATATACATTCGCAATTAAAAATTGGTTATGGTAGTTTTGAAGAAGAATATCCTGAACAACTCATGACCGCGAGTTATTTAACAGGAAATGAGAAAGTTTTAGAAATAGGAAGTAATATTGGTAGAAATTCATTAGTTATTAATTATATTTTATCACAAAATAATAGTAACAAAACGAACAATAATTTTGTAACATTAGAATGCGACACAGGTATTGCTGATATATTAAAATACAATAGAGATTTAAACAATTTTGATTTTCATATTGAAACTGCTGCTTTATCAAAAAGGCGATTAATTCAACGCGGTTGGAATACTATTTGCTCTGATGTATTATTAGATGGATATAAAAATGTAAATACTATCACATTAGAAGAACTGAATAAAAAATATAATATAGATTTTGATACGTTGGTATTAGATTGTGAAGGAGCATTTTATTATATTTTAATGGATATGCCTGAAATATTAAATAATATTAAATTAATCATTATGGAGAATGATTATCATGATATAAATCATAAAAAATATGTTGATGAAGTTTTGGTGAAAAACGATTTTTATGTAGAATATTCAGAAAATGGATGTGCATTAGCAAAACAAATTTTCCCGCAAACATTTGAGAATTTTTATGAAGTATGGAAAAAACGTTGAAAGGTTATTTTATTATAATTTTAATATTTTATGGATATAAAATGTTAAAAGAAACATATACTAACCAAGAAAAAATTGAGATTTCAAAACAAATCAAAAATATTGCATTTTGCGACATAGACAAGGAGATGAAACAATTAATTGAAATTGGCGGCAATGGTGCATCTTCAATGTCGCCACGCTCGCGAATCGGGAACAATGTAGTTGACTATTTTACTTTCTCTCAAAGATTGTCTACAAGAGGTAAATATAATATCAATTTTTATGAATTCATAGTTAATCTTGATGAATTTAAAAAAAAGAAGTTCATCCAAAATATGTTGCATTATTATGACACTGTTAAAAATAAAACCAAAAAAAAGACACATTACACTGTTCTTAAAGAAGTATATAATATATGTATAAGTGCCATCAATATAATACGGCCGTTAGTATACATGGAAATTTACGCGAAATACCAGCCAACTACCGTTTTGGACTTTTGTGCTGGTTGGGGAGGTGCAGCTGTTGCCGCATCGGCTTTAAACATTCCGCGATACATTGGCATTGAACTAAATACTTCTTTAATTCAACCTTACAAACAACTTACAGAATTCTTGAAAGAGAGAAGCAAAACCGAAGTGCAAATGATTTTTGATAGCGCATTAAATGTTGATTATAGTGGATTAGACTATGACTTTGTGTTTACGTCACCCCCATATTATTTTATTCAAAAATACGAAAACAATCCAGAATATGCGTCAAAAAAGGAAATGGACGCAACGTTTTACGTTCCGCTTTTTTCAAATACTTATGCAAATTTGAAACCCGGCGGTATATACGCATTGAATATAAATAAAGAGGTTTATGAAAATGTTTGCGTCAAATTATTTGGTCCAGCGCACGATAGTTATCCATATAAAAAATCCAAACGTCAAAATAATTATGATGAAATCGTATATGTTTGGAAAAAATAAACAAAAATAACAATAAACAATTCACTAATAAACTCCTCCCAATTTAATCCTTGCACTTGCTGTTGCAGGAGGTCGCGCACCTATATAATTAGCATATTGTGAAGAATATTTATTTGGTGGACGTGGAATATGTTGTTGACGTAATACACGTTGTTGATGATTAAAATTTTCGTATCCTGACGTATCATGGTCAACGTTTGAAGTATTAATATTGTAAATATCATTTTTTATAGTGTCCTCTTTATCTTTCTGTATTTGCCTCATCAAATCTATTGGGATTTGTTTACCGGTTTTTATCAAATATTCTGCAGCCTGTACTCTTTTCTCTTTATTAGTAGGGTAATAAGGAATATTTGACCAATCATCTGTGTTACTAACTACTTTATTTGTTTGCTGTAAAACCTTGTCAGGACGAAAAATTTTTCTTTTGGGTTCTCTCAAATCATAATTAAAATATTCGTCATTTTCGTATTGTAATCGTGTAAAAAAGGTTTTAATATTAATATAAAACGTTTGAGAATCTTCAAAAGAAAATATATTATCATTTGGGTTAGTGGATAAAGCGTCAATAGTAAAATTCAATTTGGTGATGGTTCGTAATCCATCAACGCCATCATCCTTTTCACTGCGCCATGGATCTTGTTTACTAATAATTCTAGAAACACCATCAAACAATTGTAATATTTGTGGTTTTCCAATTTCATAAAAATTTGTTCTATCTATAAACAATCCATGTCTTTCGCATCTTTTTTGCAAAGTGCTATCCTCCATTCCCCAGCCCCAATAGCACGGATATCCATTTATTCTCTCAAAATCGGCGCCTTTCATTACAACAATTCCGCCTAAAGCATATTTAAATCCGTAATAGTGTTTAACTACGCCGTGAGTTGTTTGATAATCAAAAATTTTGTAAAATGGAACCGTGTCTATGTCATTAAATATAAAAGTTATATCTTTATAATGCTCTGGGTACTTGTTTTTAATAGCTAGAAACCCTATGTTTTTTACTGCGCCTCTATTAAAAGTTCTTGCATCGCACTGATGAGAGAAATAAATCTCATAATCTTTATTATCTTCTAACAAAAACGACATGTATTTACTGAAAAAGAATTTATGTTGAATACGGTTTCTATAAGGAACTATGAAGACTCTTTTGGGGATTTGGGTTGTTTGTAGTGTTTTTACTGTTTCTATTTTTTCGCTCATTATATGAAAATATGTAATTTTTTTATTTTACAAATTAGACGATTGCTAAATTCGTAGGAGGAGAATTTGGTATAATAATAATAATAATAATAATAATAATAATAATAATAATAATAATAATAAATAACATAAAAATATTTATTATTATATACTAGTAAAGGATGTTGTTGTTATTGCCACTATTTTATTTTTTATATATAAATATAAATTGTCAAATTTATGCACAAAATAAACAATGTGCAAATTGTAAATATTTTATTCCATATAAAAATAATAAAAACATCAATCTTGGATTATGTAAAATGTTCGGTAGTAGATTTGATTATGATAATAGTAAGAAGAATACAAAAATTATATATAATTTTGCACAACATTGTAGGGACGATGAAACCTTATGCGGTAAAATAGGTTTACTTTATGAGGAAATAGAACCAAAGACAAATGACACAGAATATAACAATCCTGAAAATAAAATGTTTATAATGAAGGACGAACTAAAAAAAATAATGAATGACTATCATATATTTTTGAGAAATGATAATGACTGGTAACAAGTTGTATTTACCAATAACGAATTGTCATGCATTACGAATATTTTTTCAATATAACATCAGGTATTAGCTGTTCTTTTATTTTTTCTAATTTTTTATAACATTTATTAATTGTAACTTCACTTATTTCACTTACATTTTTAACATCTCTTTTACTTACATTTAATTTACACAATTGAGATATAAAATATACAACGCCTGCGGCAATAGAGTGAGGCGTATTTTCAGGCATAATATTCAATTTTTCAATTTTCATAGATATGAACTGACATAATTTGGTCAATTCATTGTTTATATTTAGTTTACTACAAAACCGTTCTATAAATGCTTCCGGTTTCGTTTTACAAAAACTAGTCTTTTCTTTATTATCCATATCTTTTTCTATGTTATTGATAATAGCCAATGCATTTTTGCACCCCTTTGTGGCGCTTGTGACATCTAAATGAAATATATTCGCAATTTCTTTGGCTGTTCTAGGAAAATTATTGATTCTACATGAAATATAGATAGAAGCTGCAATAATACCATCTCTGTTATCACCGCGAAATGTCATTTCATATTCAGAAATCTTTTTATGATATCTAACAGCGTCATCAATAATCATTTTAGGCATACCTGCATTTTGAGACATAATTGTGATAAATTGAAATTCGTCATATTGCGATTTCTCTTTGTATGGCATTGATTGCCACTCGGTATAACGTCTAATCTTCCTCATTTCATAACTCATTGCACCGCTATTTAAAACTTTGCAACCATATGATGATTCTTCTAAAAGCGGGTTGATAGGCATACCACACCGAGTAGGATCAGAGTTTTGGTTGTCGTCTGCACCATAATATCTCCATTCTGCTGAATGGTCAACTATGTCTTTGTATATGATTCCACAAGTTTTATTTGTACAAGTTAAGAAACCTTCATCTGAAAATGCTAAAATAGATTCACAATATTCGCAGAAATCTCTATTACCTGATGCCCTATAAATACATTCTAAATTGGTTGAATCACTGTTGGGTTTGACCTCAGAATCAAAAATACTCCACAATTCTTTCTTATTTATTACAGTATTTTTTCTTCTTTTGCTCCCTTCTTTACTCATTTCTTTTCTTTTCATTAGAAAATATTTTTTAAATTCATTTTTATTTTATATGTTTATGATATATGGGAAATACACCTTCTAATTCTACAAATACTACAAACACTAAAACAAACAGTGAAAAACAATTTGAGAATTTTTATCAAATCATTGATTACATTGCCACATATTATATTTTGACAATGGATTTCAAGAGTTTATCCAACTTATCTAATAAAGAATATTGCGATAAATTAGTTATAATAACATCTGACATCATTCAAAAATATTTCAATGATATGGAAATTACTTATTTAGCCCAAAGAATTAAAAATGGTGAAGAGGTAAATGAATTGTCAAAAGAAAAGGTAATGTTTGTGAATAAAGACCAACTTGAAAGTTTAGACATTCAAAATGATGTAAATAAATCTATCAAAAAGAAAAGGGTCTGTATTGGTATTGCAAAATTTTATGTTAAAATTGCACATATATTTGCAGCAATTGTGAAAACAATTAATCCTGTTTATGTTTATAAAGATGAAAATGGAAATGTAGTTAAAAACGGTTTATTAGAAAAAGATAAAATACCTAAAAATGTTGAAAGAAAATTATATAAATTGAATATTTGTGATAACAGAATCAGAAGTTTAAACAGTATGGATGCAGATGAGGCAAAAAAAGAAGTTAATTTGCATCCTAAAATATGTGGTATGAATTTAAACAAGGATGGAAGTGTAAAAAATTTAGAAGACGAACCGGGTATTGTTGAATTGTTACAATTGTATTTGGATGATAACTACGATTATTCCAATGGAACTTTCACTGGAATGTCTGATTCTACAAAAAAACAGTTTGAAAAAGATTTGAAAACTTTTTATAGTGCCTTTACTGGAAACGCTGAAATGCCGCCTGAAATTAAAAAATTCAGTGACATAAAATTGCGTGATTATAATAGCAAAAATAGTTGTCAGGGGGAAAATCCTGCATTCAAACAAAATTACGTTTTATCTAATAGCGACAAATTGTTTATGGAATATGCCAAGAACATTAAAACTATGATTCAATCTGCATCAAATAAACAGAGCGAATTATTGAGTGTTATCAATGATTTATTTATTTTTGTTAACGATCCATATAGTGATAAAAAGAAAATAAGAGTAAATCCAACATTGACTGAAGATAAGCTGCAAAAAATAGTTGAAAAAACCCGTAATATTATAATAGAATTATACGTGAAATGTGAGTTGGATTATGTAGAAAACCTGAAGGTTTATGAAGCAATTGTAGAATCAAAAATATTGGAAACTACAAAAAAACAAATAGAAAATTTGGAGAAAAAGGCAAATACAATCGTAGATGAAACTAACAAAAAGGTGCAACAAGTGGCTCAAGTAAATCAGATTATTGCTCCTCCTGCAGTTGTTGGTCCTATTCCGCCTCCAGTGCTTGTTGCTCCCCTTGTTGTCCAAAAACAATTGTAATAATAAAATCCATTATCAACAACAAGAATATATGTAAACACGGTAACAAAGTAATAAATAATAATGCTAACATTATTTTTTGGTAAGCGAATAGTAAAACAAGCATAATTGTAATATTTTTATAGACATTACAATAATGAATAATTATTTCATTTTTTTTTAAATCCAAAAGATAGATCATTTGGGCTCAACTTTACCTTTTAGAAAAAGGTAAATCCAAAAGACAGCCCATTTTGGCTCAACCTTTTCTAAAAAGGTTGAATTTAAGCGCGAGCACGGGAAGCAGCGGCAGCACGAGAAGCGGCAGCAGAAGCAGCGCGGGAAGCAGCAGCAGCACGAGCAGCAGCAGCGGCAGCAGAGCGGGAAGCAGAAGCAGATCTAGCAGCGGATCTTGATCTTGAAGCGGCAGCAGCACGGGAAGCAGCGGCGGAGGCACCTCTAGCGGCAGCAGCGGCACGACCGGCGGCAGCAGAAGCACCGCGAGCAGCAGCACGAGCACGACCACGGGCAGCAGAACGAGAACGAGACATTGAACGATTACGATGACGACGAGTATGAGCCATTTATATATATATTAAACAAAAAAAATTACGTGGAATGAAAAATTTGCTAAATAAAAATAATTAATAACAAAAATTATAAGTTGTTTTATTATATTATTATTTTTGTTATTATTTGGTCAATATTTGATGGTTATTAATTGGTTATTATTATTATTATTATTGTTGTTAAAAGTTCATTTTTATCTTACCATATTTTATTTGTTGAATGCCACCACATTCTATCTCCTTTTTTAACATTATACATTGTTCTAAATAATTCTAATCTGGACAATGGAACGTTGCATCTATATTTGTCTAAAGGATGTGGATTCGTTATTAATTGAATTTTTAGAGCTTTTTTACTTATTTTTTGTCTTTGTTGAAAAGCAAAATATACAAAAAATATTTTAAAAGATAAGTCTACAATTGGTAAAATATCATTGTTTTTCATCTGAAAATCTCTTAAATATTCGCAGCAAATATTCATAGCTGAAATATCGGCTAAATCTTCATCAATAGTTGGCCATGCATCAAACTTAATCCCATCGTAAGCTGCAAATGTCTCATATTGTTTAACTACGTCTTCTTGTATTTTTCTAAATATTTTTCTATCTTCATTTGTCCACCAATTATGTAATTTTCCTGTTTCATCATATTTTCTACCTGAACTATCTAAAGCGTGTGACATCTCGTGTGCTAGAGTAAATCCAATATGCGCTAAATTGTATTCTATACCTCTTTCATCTAAATCAACAAATGGTTTTTGTATATATCCTAAAGGAACGTATATACTGTTATTTGTTTGCGTGTAAAATGCGTTTGCATTATAAACTTGTGTACCTCTGAGGGCAATGGGTACTTCTGTCCAATCTACAACAGGCCAATTAATGACTGGGGCTCCATCTAATGTCACGCCTTTAGAAATACGAAATTTGCTTATTTTTGTTAAATTCACCCAAATATCATTGTCCACAAAATCAATTACTACAGGCACTATATATTTATCAGGGTAACCTATTACAAATTTTAGTTGACTCATTTTTTCTAAAGCCTTTTTTTTTGTTGATGGTTGAAGCCAATTATTTTTTTTTATAATTCTAATAAAAACTGTTCTTAAATCTTCTGCCATTGCTTTAACGTAATTTACATTATTGTTATTTACATTGTTTTGTATGTATAATTTTGATATAAATGTATTAAAAGCATATGAAATCATAAGTATTCTGAAAGTTGATAACCGTTTTTCTAACTCTTTTTTATCTTTCGCTTTATTCTTTATTCCTCCTATACCTTTTTGAAATTTACCGAAAAATTCCCAATATATGGGGTTAGTGTTGCCTAAATCAAAGCGGTTTAGCTGTCGCGCATAAAGATAAATCCAAAATGTTCTCCATTGAGGTGTGTTCCATTCTTTTATTAATAGTTGCGTAGCGCAGTAAAAATAATTTAAATCGGGTGTTATAAAGAAATCAGGTGTTTTTGTAAAACCAAGTTCTTTTGTAAATTCAATCCAATTAAAGTGAAATTCATTCATTGCTTGTTTCGTAGTTACTTTATTATAAGATGTTTCATAATCTTGTCTTTTAATATTATCACATGCATAAGCCATTGCTAGTTTCGCTTCAACTTCAAAAACATCATATACATTAAATGTTTTATAGTAATCTTCGCCAAAAGAATATTCAAATAAATCTTTCAAATATTTGATGTATCTTTTTTTATATATATTTTTGTATTCTATATTTGTTCCATCGTCAAAGTATACGGTTAAATCAATCAATGATAGTTTTGGTCCACCTATATATGATCTAAAAATTGTTGGCTCTTTGGGGTCAGGTTTATTTGACCATATTAAAGGGACACCCCATTTAACTACGTCCAATTCATTAACATATGCTAACATTTTCCATACATTATTTTCATGGATCAAACTATCAATTTCATTTAAATAATTTTTGATATGATTTTTCATTTGGTTTTTGTCGCGGTTTGTTATTTTAAGCTTAAAAAAAGATTTGTAAAAATTTCTCAATGAAATATCAAAAGGTTCCTTACTATCTTTATGTTCTTTTAAATAATTCTCTACAAGAATAATAAGTTGTTTATATATTTTATCTTGAGTAAGTCTAAAATCATCAATTTGAACTATGTATTTTTGAGTGTCGTCTAGTTTGATATTTTTAATCCACCTATCGTTAATGTAAGAATAAAAATCATTTACAGGATTATATTTACTAGTATTTAAAGCTTCATGAATGTCACGTAATGTTTTTTTTTCCAAGTTACGATTTTTCACCAAAATATCAATATTTTGTTTTTTTAATTCTTCTTCGTATTTATCTTCAAAGGTGTCAAATACAGGTACAATGGCACCAGTTGTATCTTTTAATATGTCACTTACTTGGAACTGTTTTATGGGTTTACGTTTCAAAGTCTTGTTGGTGGTTTTACTATTTTTGGCGTTCTTCACATTATTGATTTTTCTATTTTTATTCATGTTATTATATAATTTTTTTGTACTCATGTAAATAATATTTTAATATTCTTATATTATTAGAATATTATTTTTCAATCCCCACTACTTTGGCTATTTTCTTAATGATCTTGGTGTCCTTTTCATAGTCGTTGTCACCTTTTCCTCCCATTGATTCATAGATGATTGTATTGTATTGACTGTTTTTCTTGGAATCATATTCTTCGCAATCAGGATATTTCTCTCTAAATGCTTTGAACATACAAATATTTTTATGTGCAATCTTCCGAATTGCTTTTCGTAACTTTTTATTTGCTTCATCTTCTTTCTCCCAAACATTCCCTTCTTTTACATACATAACTTCTCTTTTTTGATCAGTACAATGGACAGGCCGTTTTTCCACTTCTAAGGCCTGTAAATTTTTAATGATTATATTGGATATTCCTTCAATATAACCAACCTTCCCAACATTCTCTAAATCAGACACTTGCAATTGGACTGATTCTATAAAATCACTAATATTCATGGCATCTTTGCAGGTCTCATTCAAAAAGACTTGCAAATTAAATGTTTTGTTGTGGGAATTTACTACGTTATTATTTATGTTATTATTGACATTATTATCAACATTAGAAGGTTGAACTTGTTTGCAAACATTCATAATCATATTTTTCAATTCTTTATTCTCATTTATCAAATAATGAATCAACGAATCTTCGTTTTTATTTTCCTTATTACATATTTGCTTATGCCTCCATAATGTAGTTCTACTGTTAAATTCAATTCCGCACGTACATTGAAAAGTTTTTGTACTTTTTGTACCAAAACTTGTTTCAATTGTTTCATTTGTTCGTATTTTATGTTTTACAGTTGTTATATGTCTGTTATATTGACTTAATCTGCACGTATTATAGTCACACAAAGTACATGCGTATTTTTCTGAACTTTTTTGAACTAAATTTGTTTCATTTTGTTTCATATATTTGAAACAGAAAAAAGTTCCTAAATTTTTACACAAAATATAAAAAAAAATTATCATAACAAACCATGAATTAATTTTTCTGTCACCACATGCTAATTTTCAATTATGGTCACAAAACATGTTTTTTGCCAAAGTCTTTCACCTTTTTTCAAAAATGGACAAAAAAAATGTCCAAAATTGAAAAGTCAAAATACTTTTGGGAAAAAAATTTCATAAAAATATAATAAATTGACAAACTAACTTAAAGAAAACGCTACCCGTCATTTTTCAATCCCCACTACCTTGGCGATTTTCTTGATGATTTTGGTATCTTTTTCATAGTCGTTATCTCCTTTTCCTCCCATTGATTCATAGATGATTGTATTGTATTGACTGTTTTTCTTGGAATCATATTCTTCGCAATCAGGATATTTCTCTCTAAATGTTATCAACATCATTGCAATGGTTGGTTGATATTATAGGTTCTTTACATTTTTGTTTATGATACCATAAACCGTTTCGCCCCTTGTATTCTTTGCCGCATATATCACACTGTAAAATCGGATTATGGCACGAAATCTGTTCAATATTGTTCAATTTTGCTTTGAACATATGTTTACCTGTTAATAAATGCCTATTATAATTGCTCTGTTTGCTGCATTTAAAGTCACAATGTTCGCATTCAAAAATTTTGGCACTTTTTTTGTTCATTTTGTTCAATTATATTATGAACAGAAAAAGTGCCAAAATAGTCAATCGCAAAATATTTTAAATTTTATCATAACAAATTAATAATTATTTTTTCTGTCACCACATGCTAATTTTCAATTATGGTCACAAACAATGAAAATCTCCAAGACTTTTTTTGATTTTCAAAAAATGGACAAAAAAAATGTCCAAAATTGAAAAGTCAAAATACTTTTGGGAAAAAA
>Ga0114968_10001847_pt1 | contig 16340 bp, 9 predicted proteins | sample M_130807_EF_Meta_FD_87020 | JGI IMG/M metagenome (GOLD analysis project Ga0114968, IMG submission 87020) | Freshwater microbial communities from Lake Montjoie, Canada to study carbon cycling - M_130807_EF_MetaG | ecosystem: Environmental > Aquatic > Freshwater > Lake | place: Lake Montjoie...
CATCTTCAAACTCTCCCATCCCGCCACCCCGGAGAACGGCTTCTCCGTGGTCTTTTATGACAACGCGGGCGAGCATTTCGAACCGACCCGCAACAGCGCGGACTCGCCCGGTGCCCAGCACATCGCAGTAGCCTCCGGCATTTTCTTTCTCTTTGATCCGCTGCACAACACCGAGTTTCGCGCCATGATGAAGGGCGTCACCGATCCGCAGATCAAAAACCACCGTATTGATCAGCAGGATGTCATCCTCGCCGAAACCGAAGTCCGCATCAAAAGCTTGCTCGGGCTGGACTCCCGCCAGCGCGTCAACACACCGCTGGCGGTGATGCTGGGCAAATTCGACACCTGGACCGCCCTGCTGGGAGATGAGCCGATGCTGCCGGTCGTTCAGGATGGCATGGTCAGGCTCGACCACATTAAGACAAACTCCGCCCGCGTGCGCAGTCTCATGGTGCGCATCTGCCCTTCCATCGTGGCCAATGCGGAAGCCATCTCCTCCAATGTCTGTTACTTCGCCGTCAGTCCGCTGGGCGCCTCCCCGGTGGAGTTCCTGGACCGAGAAGGCACGCCCCGCATCGGCCCAGATCCGAAGCTGCTCAATCCCCGGCATGTAGAGGCACCCACGCTCTGGGTGCTGGCGCAGGCCACACCCGAAATGATTCCCTCCACTTCCGCGACTTGATCTCATGGCCTGGCAGCTCATCTACACCAGCGCCCCCCGCCTGCTCGAAGCGGGCCGCACCGGCTTCGGCACCGTGGCCAGACACCGTGCGGTCAGCGGCCTGCTCGCCGCAGCTGTGGAGCGCTTCAGTCAGTTTGCCCGTCTGCCGGGTCACGATCCCCGCCGCATCGTCCGCGCCCACCGCATTCTGACCGTGGGCTCGGGCACCTTTCATGTGCTCAGTTGTCTGCAGGACGCCGGTTCGGACTACACCGGCCGCACCAACCACATCGCCCATCACCTCATCGCCGAACCAAGCGAGATCCGTGCCCTGTCTGCCGCACGACTGACGCCGGCCGATGTGCTGGTTGCCATGACCTGGCGCAGCTCATGGAGCGAAGGCCCGCGTTACTTTGACCCCGCAGAGGAGGTGGACCTGTCTTCTTTCACGGCATCCACCTCTCATGCCTGGGTCGCCGTCACCGGCAATCCCGCCTCCGCCGGCATCCTCTGGTCGCGTGAGGCGCTCAAAGGGTGCTATCTCATCACACCTTCTGGCATCAATGGTCTGGAGTTGTTCCGCGAGTCGTTGCTCGTGGAGCCCGCGCAGGCCTGGCAGACCCGCTTCACCACCTGCCTGGAGCCGAATGACGATGTCACGGACTTCCAGTGGGTGGCGCTGTCTGCGGCCTCCCCCATGCGTGCGCAGGTGGATGCCTCCAACCGCCTCGTTCTCGATCTCACCCGTCCTGACACACTGCCCGCACCGCCGGCACGGGAGGTTGCCCGGCCCGTCCTTGACCCCGCGAGTCTGGCAGTACCCGCTTACGCCATCCCGCCACCGGCACCAGAGCAACCTTTCGCACCTGCGCCCCTCAGCTCCATGGATGGCTGGTCACCCGCGCCGCGCCGCAAGGCCGTGAAATCAAACCGGAGCTTCATCGGCATCTCGCTCGTCATCGCCGCCGTGATGATCCTTGTCGTGGTGGGAGCATTGCTGCGGCAGGACAATCTGCAGCGGCAGGTACGCGCAGACTATGAAAAGGAGATCGCCCAAATCTGGAAAGATCACCATCTCATCTTGAACGACACCCGCAGGCTGCTCGAAGAACAGCCGGACCTGGAGGCGGGCACGGCCTTGCTCAAGTCCCATGAAAACTTTTTTCGCAGCATGCAGCAGCTGCTTCGCGAGCCTAGCAAACCAGCTCAACTGTCCCTGCCTTCCTCCAGTAAAGATGATCTCGGACAACTCAAGCAACTGCTGCATGAGTGGGCGCAGCTCCAGGTCAGCCCCTGGACGAAACTTCAAACCGATCAAGATGCGGTGGCGGCGATGATCACAACGTATCGCCGGTGGCAGGACGCGCGCACCGCCAAATGGAAGCAGTTGCGAGAGTACGTCAATCTGAGCAGTGCCGCCCCTCCCGCAGATGACTTGGTCCGGGCGCTGCAGGCCGAAGCCATGGAATTGCTGCGCCGAGCAGAACCTGCACGCGGCACCCTCCCGACTTGGAAGCAGTTATTCGAACTCCTCGGCCTGGAGAAAAGTGCTACGAAGCCCCTGGTGCGGCAATGGTTGCAACTTTGGGCTGAGCTGGATGATGCCTCTGCCAATGCCTATGCTACGGCACAAAAAGCCGCCGCCGACAGCTCGCTGCCCGAATGGCTGCGCAGCAAGGCGGTCAATGTGAAGCAGCGGCATGACAGCGAACATGCGCCCCGGATGCCCCCAAGGACTGACGACCCGCACAAGGAAGAGGCGAAGAAACCAGCGGCCACAATGCAAGATGCGGATGCGGTCTCAGCCAGGAATCCCCTCTACATCCGTCTGCACGCATCCGGTGAAGATCCCTCCGGCAAGGTCACCGGACTCCCCGTGGCTGCCGACATGCAGTTGTATGTTGGCGGAGCCTGGGATGGCCACACCTTGCTGGATGTGCAGACCGAGCCCAAGGATGGCGAATTGAAAAAGTGGTCGTCCGTAAGCCTGGATGACACAAAAGCGATCAAGTTCGGCCCCACCCTGCTCGCAAACCTGACCGACATGATCGTGTTCTCCAATGACGGCACACTGACCGCACTCCCTGAGTCCTGGCGCAAATCTCCCGACGGCATCAGGATCGTGGCGCGCAGCCATGATGCGATCCAGGTGCTGTTCGATCTGCGGCTCATCCCCGCCAGCAGCGTCGCGTCCAAGCCCGTTTTTACGCAGGTCATCGAAGCAGGCGTGAACAATGCAGATGCCGTGACCTTGAGCCTGCCCGCAGGCTTTCTGCACCGGCTGCATTTGGTTGGGCTGCCAAATCCCGTCTATGCATTGCGGCGCGACGGCTCTGCGATGGATCAGAAGTTTTACGAGCTGAAATCCACTGGAGATTCTGCCTTCCAAGTTATGCCGCCTCAAATAAAAATGATCTCAGGTCTCAACCAGCGGGACATCAGGCGGCAGATCAGTGAACTCGAAACAGGAATTGCTAAAGACGACAGCGACCTGGCCAAGAATGAGAGCGGCAACTTATCCCCCCGGCAAAAGGAAATAAACCGGGAAACCTACAAGAAGGGCAGAGCAGCCAAGGAACTCAAGCTGCAAGCATTACAGGCGCAGCTGCAAAGCCTCGAAAGCCAGCCGCCACTGCATTTTGATCTCCTGCCGGGCGCTCACACCCTGCTGCTGGAGCAGCCGAACAAGATCGAGCTGTGCAAACTGAATGTGGTCTCGGCGGCCAGCCCCTCCAAATCCAAGCCCTCCAATCCGTGAAACCCCTGTTTCAAGCCATCGAGACTATCCGCGCCGCCCTTAAACAGGAAGCGGCGCCAGCAGCCATGGAAGAGGCCGCCGGCATCTATGCTCAGCATTGCACGGAAGTGGAGCGCCGGCTGGATCGTGTCGCCGCCATGCTCGAAAAAGGCAGCGACTATCAGGCTCTGCAGGTGGCGGAAGAGGCTCCTCCTCTGCTGGATCTCGCGGCTTCGCTGAGCTTTGGCGAAGAAAAGAACTGGCAGATTTTTTGTGAGCGCCATGGCTTGAGAGTCGCGCCGCGTATCAATGCCAGCACCATTCAAGATCTGGAAACCCTCTATGGCAAAGGCATCTCCGCCAATCACCCGCTCTACAAAGATTTTCGCGCGGCAGCGCTCTCACGCGATGACGAAAAATCGCTCAGCATTATCAAAACCATCCTCAAGCTGAATCCGCAGGACGAGAACGCCCAGAAAGAACTCCTCCGCCTGGAGAACAAGAGCCTGCAGGAAAAAATGGATCTGCTGCGCGAGGCGCTGAAGACGGATGACGAAGAACGCATTGCCACTCTGACGGAGGGCATCAAGGCCCTTGCGCCCGCAACCAAGCTGGAACGCCTGGAAGTCTTCCATCAGGGAGATAATATCCGTCAGGCGCTCCGTCGCAGACAGGCGGCGGCCTCCGTTCCCGGCATGCTCACCGCCATGGAGGCACTGCAGGCGCAAGGCCAGTGGCGGCAGATGGGACAGATGCTTGAGGCTTTAAACTCCTTGTTCAAGGAGCACAAGCTCGCACCTGCCGGTGATGCGCAGCAGCACGCTGTTGAAGCTTTGCAGCGCTATCATGAGAAAGAAAAAGCCGCAGATGAAAAGCAGCGCAGCTTTGACCGTACGCTCAAAGGCTTTCTTGCCTTTGTTGCAGAAGTGGAGACCCGCCTGCTCACCGGAGCGGGCGTCACCGAAGAAGAGATCGCCGGAAAGGACGAGAGCTTTGTCAAACTCTGGAAGGAGCTGGAAGGCTATCATCTGCCCGTCGCCGCCGACTCTTTGCAGCGCATCCGCGCGGCAGGCCTCGATCTGCGCGCCAGACTTCAACGCATGCAGCGCGCCAGACGTTTGCTCAACGCGGCCCTGGCTGCCGCAGCGCTGGTGTTGCTGTGCTGCATCTCCGCCATCGGTCTGCATGCCTGGAAGGCCTGGACCCTGACGCAGGAACTAGCGTCGTATCAGACCAAGGAAAACTACAATGCCGCAGAAAGCTTGATCAAAAAACTGCGCGGCGAGGAGGGGCTGCTGCTGCGCTGGCCCTACCTGCAGGCCAGGATCGAAGAAGTCAGCGCATGGATCGCCAAAACCCGCGTCACCGGCAGGCAGGCCGGAGATGCCCTGCTGGCCCTGGAGAATTCATTCCAAGGTGACAGCTCCCAACTCCCCCCCGAACAGCTGGTCAGACGGCTCGACGATGCCGACGCTCTGGTGAAACAGCTCGGCGGCGATGTGGCTGCGGAACCGACGAACCGTCTCGCGGCGCTAAAGACCAGAGCGGAGTTTCACTTCGCCTCGGTCCTGAAGCAGCTCACTACCAGCACCGCCACCATCCTGGGCCAGCTCGAACAGCGCAGCACCGCCGAGCTTTCGCACGAGAAGCTGGCCGCCAGTGTCGCCACCAGTTGCACGGCCATCGACAAGGAGTTGCAGCCTCTCGAAGCACTCCTCAAACCCGAAGTGCCGGAGCTGGCCCTCCCGACTGATCTGGAGACCCGCCTCCGCGCCCTGCGCCAGCGGCTGCAGACCTATCAGGAAGATTTGCGCTCATTCGCCACCGTCCGTGCCGAAACCGCCCACGCAACCACACTGGACGACTATCGCAAGGCGGTCACCAAGTGGCAGACGATCAAGTTTGCCGAGGCCTCCCCCGCCCTCAAATTGCTGGACACAATGCCGACCGAAAAAGCCTTTCAATCGGCGCTCTTCACCGGCGGCGACCAGGAGATGCTCCAGACTGTTCTCGATGACAAGTCCGGGAGCCACATGGCTCCCGACAAATTGCTCGAAGCAGAGCTTAAAATGATCCTCTCCCTTCTGCATGATGAGCATTTAAACAATATCTTCGAAAGCAACGTGGTGCATTACTCCAGCAAAAGGGACGGCTCGATCGTGTGGTCCATGGGCAGGCCTGAGCAGAGGACCATTGGCGGCTCGGTCCGCTGGAGCGCCAAATTTTACCAGCCAGAGTCGGAAAAAATGACGGTCATGTTTATTCAGAAAAGCTTCACTCGGGCTGGAGAAACGGGTCAATATCAGGGCGATGCAGTGATCACCACCCGCCTCAGCCAGACCAGCGAGTTCATGAACTTGCTGGAGATCGGACGTGTCACGGATGAAAAGGGTGAGCGGGTGCTCAAGTCGCTCCTAGAGGTCTGTGACAGGCTAGTGCAGGACACGCTTGGCAGTCCCGTCGCCAAAGCCTGTGTCCTGCTCAAGCTCGAATCCATGCTGCAACTACGGCCACGTGAATGGGGGCTGCATTACTGCCCGTCGCTGCTGCAAGATCTGCGGACTCTGCACCACACTCTCGGCACCACGGCTCTGCGCAGCGAGGACTGGCTCGTGCCAGCCATGCGTGAAAAATGGCAGGCACCGCTCACGGCATTTTTCAGGCCTCTCAAAGCACGCTCCTATCTTAGGGAGGCGCTTGCCCATAGAAACTACCTGCGCGCAGTCGCCACCGCCGGTCTGAAATTCGCCGGGTATGTGGAGACTGATCTATCCCTCGTCCTCAACAGCCAGGGACGTAACACCGCCGAGCTCTGGGTGATTGGCAGGGAAAACAACAAGCCGCTCCTCGTTCCCAATACCGCCGCAGGAAAAGCAGCTGCAGATGCAGGCACACCGATCGTGGCCGCCGGGTCCGTTCCACTGAGCCCCGTGTTCTTTGTACCCGTGGACCGGCAGTCGCTGGTGCAGCACTATCAGGAGGCGCTGTCATCCACCGGTATTGATCTCAACCCACTCCCTGGCGAATCCCTTTTTCTAACCCATCCATAACATGAACGACTCCACCTATGACTTGGAATGGCGCGGTGCCAGAAAGGCCGGGTATTCGTATGATGACATCGAGGCAGCTCTCGTTTCACGTGATCTGCATACCCTCTACAAAATCAGTGTGAACGGCAGATGGCTGCTGCTGCGAGACTATCTGGAGCAGCAACGAGCCTTGCGAGTGCCCCAGCCGCAATCGCCTGCTCTGTCACCACCAGAACAGCATTCAGTGCGGCCTCCACCCCCGCCGGTGCAAAAAGCCGTGCCACAGGCATTTCCTTACCAGGGCGCGCGTGCCCCCGTCAAACTGCAGAAGCCCATCTGGTTTTGGCCGACCATCATCCTCTCTTCCACCGTCTGCTTGCTGCTGACCGTTGTGCTGACCTACATGGCTGCCACATCACGCTCAGTCAGCCACCACATCACCAATGCTTCGACCGCTCCTGCCACCGAAGCCACGCCCGCTCCCGCTCCCACCCCTTCGCCCTCTCCTGCCACCGCGCCTGCTCCCGCCTCCGCCACTTCGTCCGCTCCTGTCGCTACCGCCACGCCTGCTCCCAACTCCCCCCCTTCGACCGCTCCAGCCGTCGCCGCAACGCCTGCTCCCACCTCCGCCACTTCGACTGCGCCTGCCGTCGCAATCACGCCTACTCCCACACCCCCGCCTCCGACCGTTCCAACCGCCGAAACCAAACCGGAGGAGAAACCCCGGCAGCGGAAATTTCGACCAGCCTCCGTCACGGGCAAGGAGATCTACCCCAGTGCTCTCATATCCATGGCCACTGTGGACTGGAACGGTGATGAACAGTCTGCAGAAGACAAAAAAACCGATGAAGACGCGCATATACGCAAACACGAATTGCCAGTCTATGGTGACGAAAACGGCTGGCTGGGCATTGATCTGGAGGGGCTAAAAAAAGGCGACAAGGTCAGTGTCGAGATCTCCGCAGACGGCTTCATGAAGCCGTCCAAATGGGAGGGGGCTGTTACCACTTTGAGCCCAAATGGGCGTGCGAGGATCAATCCCAAGATCATGTGGGACTACGAAGCGCTGATCAAAGTCCGTCAGCAGCGCCCGTTCAATGTCATCTTCTCTACATCATTCGATGGCAAGGCGTTGCAGGACATCAGGGAAACCTACACGCTGAGATCCATCAATGACTGCCCCTTCCTTATCAAAGGGGACAAATCTGACGTCACTGGCGAGAATGGCACCAGCATCAAGTTTATGTTCGCCGCATACGTCAATGAGAACCACCCGCAGGTGCAGGAAGTACTCAAAGAAGCACTCGCATGCCGCATAGTTAAACAATTTGACGGTTATCAATCCGAGGATCCACAGCAAGTCATCAATCAGGTCATGGCCATATGGAATGCACTTCAGCGCCGCGGTATCAAATACAGCAGCGTGACCACCACAACCCCTGGCGACATGGTGTTCTGTCAAACCGTCCGCTTCATGGACCAGTCGATCAACTCTCAACAAGCGAATTGCGTGGACGGCTCGGTGCTCATGGCGTCAGTGCTGCAGAAAATTGGGATTAATTCTTATCTCGTGATTGTCCCCAGTCACTGCTTCCTCGCTTTCGACCTGGTATCTGACAGCACGGCTCTGCCAGTGGGCCTGGAAACCACCCTCCTTGGAGATAATTCGATTACAGAAGTGACAAAGCTAGATTTTCTTCCGATGGAAGAGAGGTTCAGGGAATATCAAGATTCGTACAAAACGTTTAACGGAGCTTTAGCTTCAGGTCAAAAAAAAATCCAGCAATACGCCCGCATACTGCAAAGCGGCAAGCATCCTAGTTTTGCACTTATTTCCATCGAAGAAGCCCGCAAGCTTGGCATCATGCCGATTCCCTTCACGATGGACAAATGATCGTGTTCGCATTCAGGCCTCATTGCTAAAACAGACCCCAATCAATGAGCGTGCCACAGAATCCTCCCCCGGTTCAGCCACCATCCCGTCTGTAAATCCTTTCAAGCGGAAAAGGATGCTCCCATCCGCGAACGGCATTTCGTTTGGCCAGCGCGGCATCCCATCGGCTGCTTTTTACTTCGCATCACTCCCCACAGACCGCCTGACCAACCACTTGGAAATCATTTTTCCAGTGGTGCTCGGGAAGGGACTCGAACCCTTAAGCCTTTCGGCACAAGATCCTTAGTCTTGCGCGTATACCAATTCCGCCACCCGAGCAGGTGCTGAAAACAGGGGCCGCGAATATAGACGATTGAGTTTTTATGCAACCACTGTTTTACGTTTTTCTGCACGGCCAGCGCTTCCGCGCAAAAGACGATCACTCTTGCTTTTGCGGTGCGTTTTGGCTGTCATCCCATCTCATGCGCACCTTTCCGCTCCTCTGCCTGCTGCCGTCCCTCGTGCTGGCAGCCTCGCCGTATCCTGAAAAGACGCCGGACACGCCGGGCAACAAACTCCTCGACCGTTACTTTGCCGGGCAGGCGCGCGAAATCACGGAGGACAACGGACTCGCGCAAATCCAGACCGCCGCAGACTGGGAGGCCAAGGCACCCGAATATCGCCGCCAGATGTTTGAGATGCTCGGCCTCGATCCCCTGCCGGAAAAAACGCCGCTGCAGCCAACCAAGACCGGCCAACTCAAAGGTGAGGGCTTCGTCGTGGAAAAGCTCCACTTCCAGTCCATGCCCGGCCTCTACGTCACCGCCAATCTCTACCTGCCCGAGAAAGTCGAAAAGCCCCTGCCCACCATCCTTTACGTCTGCGGCCATGCCAATGTGGTGAAGGAAGGCGTCAGCCTCGGCAACAAGACCGGCTACGAGCACCACGGCGAGTGGTTTGCCCGCCATGGCTACGCATGCATGATCATTGACACCGTGCAGCTCGGCGAGATCCGTGGCGAACACCATGGCACCTACAAGCAGGGCCGCTGGTGGTGGTTCTCACGCGGCTACACGCCCGCCGGACTGGAAGCCTGGAGCTGCATCCGTGCGCTCGATTACCTCGAAACACGCGAGGAAGTGGACCAGACGCGCTTCGGCGTCACCGGCCGCAGCGGCGGCGGTGCCTACTCCTGGTGGATCACCGCGCTGGATGAGCGCATCAAAGTCAGCGCCCCCACCGCTGGCGTCACCGACATGCAGAATCAGGTTATCGACGGCTGCATCGAAGGCCACTGCGACTGCATGTTCTTCGTGAACACCTACCGCTGGAATTTCGAGCGCATGGTCGCCCTCGCCGCACCGCGCCCGCTGCTTATCGTCAATACCGACAAAGACGCCATCTTCCCCATCGACGGCGTCTTCCGCATCTACCAGAACGTGCGCAGGCTCTACTCCCTCCTCGGCAAAGAGGGAAACATCGGCCTCCAAGTCGCCGAAGGTCCGCACAAAGATCTGCAGCCGCTGAACATCGGCGCCTTCCATTGGTTCGAGCGCTTCCTCAAAGGTGCCGATTCCATGGCCGTGCTCGATGAAGGTGCCAAGAAAACCCTCGAGCCCGCCTCTTTGCGCGTCTTCACCGAGCTGCCAAAGGACGAGATCAACACCAAGGCCGACGAGACCTTCGTCCCCATGGCCAAAGCCCCCGCACCCGCCACCAATGCCGCCGATTGGTCCAAGCAGAGCGAAGGCTGGATGCAATCGCTCAAGGACAAAGTCTTCAACGGCTGGCCCAAGGAGATCGCCTCCGTCAATCCGCAGAAGGAAAACAGCGCCGAAGTCGATGGCATCCGCATGACCGCCTACGATTTCGAAAGCCAGTCCCCTTTCCGTCTGCGCCTCTACGTCGTGCATCGCGACGGCCTCCGCGCCGAAGACCTCCAACTCGTCGCGCTCAACGTGCTCGATGAAACTGGCTGGGATGAATTCTGCGCCTCCTACCACTCCCGCTTTGGCAAGCTCATCGAAGTTTTCCCCGGCTCCCCCAAAGACGACGAAGCCTTTGAACAGGAAAAGAAAATGTTCACGAATTTCAAATGGGGCATGGCCTACATCTGCCCGCGCGGCGTCGGCCCCACCGCATGGACCGGCAGCGACAAAGCACAAACCCAGCGCCTCCGCCGCTTCTACCTCCTCGGCCAGACGCTCGATGGCATGCGCGTCTGGGACATCCGCCGCACCCTCCAGACCATCCGCGCCATCCCCGGCTTCGGCGAAACCCCGCTCTGGATCCAGGCCCATCGCGACATGGCCGTCGATGCCCTCTACGCCTCCCTCTTTGAAGACAACGTCAAACGCCTCGATCTCCACGGCATGCCCCTCACCCACAACGGCACCGTCGCGGGCGATCCCAAAGCCCCCGGCCCCGCCCTACTCAACGTCCTCAAATACCTCGACATCCCCCAGGCCACCGCCATGGCCGCCATGCGCAGCAAAGTCGTCATCTATTCCGCCGACAAACCCGCCTGGGAATACCCCGCCACCGTCACCAAAAACCTCGGCAAAGAAACCCAGTTCCAAGTCCGCGTCCCCGTGAAGCCTGAGGAGGTGAAGAAGAAGAAAGAAGAGGAGCCCAAGAAACCGGCAGAAGAACCCAAGAAGTCAGCCGCAGTCAGCCCCGCCGCTCCCCCCGTCGCTATCGCATTCGGCACGCTCCCCGACGTCACCTCCGCCAATCCCCCGACCAAACCCCGTATGAAGAAAGACACCGTCAAAAAGGACACCGTGCCAAAGCCCCGTCCCAGAAGAGACAGTCCGAAGAAGTGAGCCGCAGGCTCAGGGGTACGACAGACACTCCTGTCTGTCGACCAGCGCTCACGCATCGCCCATAACTCTCAAGAGACGAAATCCATGCTCGCCCCGAAGATTATCACGTTTTGTGTGGGCCTCATCCTCCTACTGCCCTTCGCCATCACCTTTTGGATCATGGCCTTCCGCGATCAGGATACTGAAGCGGAACTCAAGATGCGTCATGAGCAGGCCATGGCCGAATTAAAAGCCGAGTATGATTCAAACCATGGTGCCGATGAAACACCTGGAGACCCCGATCCGGTCATGGTGGGAGTCGCGTCATATGAATCCATGTGCCTGCCAATGGTGCCTCCTGATATGTGGTCATTCTTTCCGCGTCTCTGGGTGGGCATCGTCGGACTGTTCTGCATCTTCATCATGACAAGCCTCTGGCTCCTGAGCTCCTTCATCCCCACCCGCATTTACAGCGGGAGCATCGAGTCCACACCACATCCTGAACCAGCGACTGTCCCAGCGAACACGCAGAAATGATCCCATGTGTTGACCCTCTTCTCACCACATGAAAGCCCTCCTGTCCATCCTCCTAGCCTGCACCCTCAGCGCCTGCGGTCCAAACCACACGCGCGATGAGATCACAGGAACTCAGTCAGAGCGCGTCACCCGCGCCACCACCATCCTCGGCAAATACTGCGCTCTTCCCGGCCCGCTCCTTGATGCCCACATGGCCCAAGACGTCATCAGTGGTGGCCTGGCTCCAGGCCCTTCGAATGAAACTCTCTCTGGCTTATTCACCTTCCCCGCCGCAGATCTCCCCAAGTGGCAGAAGATTCTCTCTCCACAAACAAGCCACGTGGACTCCCCCCACTATGGCGGCCACAGCCCGGCCCCCGCCTGGTGGCCCGCTGCATCCGCATTCAAAGACTGCGAGTTCTACGAACCCAAAAAACTTACGGGCCGCACATTCGGCTTCGTCGCTCTCTCACCTTCCGCTGCGACCATTTATTTTTCGACCGCCTCAAACTAAACCCGCTTCGATTCATCCCCCATGAGCCGCAAAAACCCCGCCATCGATGCCCACATCGCCAGCGCCAAAAAGTGGCAGCCGGAGATGAAGGCCCTGCGCCGCATCATCCTCGACACCGGCCTCACGGAAGAGCTCAAATGGGACCAGCCCTGCTACACCCACGACGGCCACAACATCGTCCTCATCGGCGGTTTCAAAGACCACTGCAGGCTCATGTTCTGCAACGGCTCCCTGCTCACAGATCCCCGCGAACTCCTCCAAAAACCCGGCGAGCACACCCAGGCCGGGCGCTTCATCCCCTTCACCAGCGTGGATGAAATCAAAGCCCTGGAGCCCGACCTGAAGTCTTTCCTCCTCGCCGCCATCGAAAACGAAAAAGCCGGCGTCAAACCCGTCTATAAAACCACTCCCGAACCCATCCCGGAAGAACTGCAAAAAAAGCTCAACAAAAACCCCGCGCTGGACGAAGCCTTCGCCTCCCTCACACCCGGCCGTCAGCGCGCCTACCTCCTGCACTTCAACGCCGCCAAGCAGTCCGCCACCCGCGCCTCCCGCATCGAAGCCTGCACGCCCCGCATCCTCGCTGGCAAAGGCATCCACGACTGCATCTGCGGCCACTCCAAAAAGATGCCCACCTGCGACGGCTCGCACAAGTTCTTCCAGTGATGATGAGCCCGCCCACGAACCGAACGCGCCAATAGAGGAAAACGCCCGGCTCCCCTTTCGACATTCGTCATTCTGGTTTCGTCATTCCCTCTTCACCCCGCCCGCGTCACGCGCTTCCAGAAAAAATCCAGTTCCCGCGCCAGCACGCTCATCACCTGCGCGGGCGTGGCCAGCAAGGTGCCGGCCTCGGCTTCCTTGATGATGCGCTGCATGGCGTAGAGCGCCGCGACGTTCTGGGTGTCGAGGTGGATCGCATCCACATGTGACTTCAGCACCTCAGGGAAAGCCGTGCTGTGCTGGAGGATGGCCCAGCTCTGCTGCTCACGGTCGGTCTTGAAGGTGGTGATCTTCAGTTTCGGCACTGCCACACCCGTGGCCTGCGCGTCCTGATTCAGCTCCGCCAGACGACCGGCGGCAAAACCCGCCAGCGTGCGCCAGTAGGAGCCATCCGCAAAATTCGCCAGGCCAAACACGATCTCCAGTCCCTGCAGCGACCAGCACATCGCATAGCGGCCGGTCATGCCGGGCAGTTCATGCTCGCTGAAGCGCACTAGAGGAAAACGTTTGCCCGCCAGCCGGATGAGATCCGCCAGCTTCGTAAAATCCAGCGGCAGTGACACCGCCTCGGCTGCCATTTGCAGCCGCAGTGCCTCATAGCGCCCCAGCAGCGCATCACGCTCCGCATTCTCGGAAGCAGCCGGTGCGTTTGTCGGTGCGGCAGCCACGACAGCGGTGGCTGCAGGCATTGGCGGGCTGACGACTGCCGCTGCCGCCGGAACTGCAGCGGCACCCAGCACACCTGCCAGACGTTCAGCGACGACATGGGTGCCATTGCTCTCAGCCACGGGATGCGGAGCACTCGGCTGCCGCAGCTTGCCCAGCATTTCGCGCAAATTTTCAAACGCACCCGCCGAACTCGGCGAGAACTGCGAGGGTGCCTCGCCAGATTCAGGCGTGGAAGCCTCCTGCAGAACAGCGCTCGACCGTGGCGGATGATGACCGTTGCCATTGAGGCCCGGCGGCAGCACCAGCGGCGCTTCATTCTGCTGCGGCAGGGCGGGCGTGGGTTCGGCCAGTCCCTCCGCCATCAGTTTCATCTGCGCCGTGGTGCTGGAATCGAAAATCGAAATCTCACCCGGTGCCGTCGTTTCTACGGCCGGATTTTGCGCCACCGCCTCCGTCATCAGTGGCAGCACGCCGGATTCCTCAGCATCCATGGCCTGTGGCGATACCGCTGCAGGGGCGGTGGGTGCGGAAAGCGTCTGCTGGAAAAAATCCCACTGCTTCGCGGCATGCCGCAGGAAGGTGCGTGCGGAGACAGACCCCAGCGGCCGCCCAAGGAAATAGCGCTTCACATCCAGGAACGTGGTGAACTCACGCACCTTGTCCGCAGGAATGCGCGCATATTGCAGCCGCAGGCGCAGCAGCGTGGCCGCCTCAATTTCATTGATGCCACGCAGTAGCATCTGCGCCGTGGTCAGTCGGTCTTCCATCGCACTCGGCAGATGATGTCCGAAGGTCGCCTGCCACACATCCTGGTTCAGGCTCAGCACCACGTGCACGCCATCCATTTCTGACATGTCCAGCAGCAGCGAAGCAATGCGCAGCCCCGCTTCCGGATTCCGATAATACGCGTCCAGATGATCCACCAGCAACACCACGGGTCGCCACAGGCCCAGCAGGCGCAGCCACGTCACTGGGCCTTCATTTGACTCATCTGCAGCCAGCGCACGCAGCACCGCCATTCGCGACATGCCGCCATCCAGCGCGTGGTTCAGCATCGCATCCACCCAGGATTCCAAAGCGGTAGGAATAGCCGGCACGCGTTTCATCGTCTGTTCGGTCATCGGCTTGCGCAGTTGGCCTTCAAAGCGCCGCACCCACTCCCCGATCAGGCGGGCGCTGCCTTTCTCATCAAAAATCTCCACCGGGTCCCCGCTCAGCACGCGCACGGCCTGCTCCGGATTTGCACAGGGCAGCGTGCCGTTTTCGATCAAACGCCGCACCAGTGCCGCACACACCCCGGCACAGGCTTCACGCAGCTTCGTCCAGCCTTCGCGTCCCGATTCCGCCCGCGCCATGGATTCCAGTCCACGCACCGCCACCGCCGAAATGCCGATCTGATCTTCCAGCCGAAACGCCAGCGGCACCAGCACCACCTGCCCGTTTGCCGCCGCCGCAAGACGCCCCAGCAGGTGCGTCTTCCCATAGCCCGCACGTGGTGCCGTCAGCAGCAGCAGCGGCTGCCCGCCGGCACGCCCCGCACTGCTTTGACGTTCATCGATCGTCGCGGTCAACTGTCCCAAAATATCCACATTCAAGCCCGGCACCGAGCGGTTTTCCTCCACCCCAAAAGGCCCGGCACAAACGTCGTCGGCAAAGGGATTCATGCCCTCCGCCTGCGGCAAAGAAGGCGGCAGTCCCAAAGCGGCTGGCAGCGGTGTTGGCAATGTTGATTCTTGATTCTCCACAATGAATCCGGTTTTAGGGTTCTGAATCAGGTCAGATTCAATGATATTTATGCCAAATCACACTCCACAGAAAGTAAGTTTTTTGCTTTTGATGTTATTCTCTAAAACGAGAATAACAGGACCCAAGATAGAACGCCGCTGAACGCACATGTGGATGGGACGAAACCATCCCGAAGACTTACGCGCACTCACTCCCCCGGCATCCCACTTTTCACTTTTCCTCCTTATCCACCGGCAGATGCTGCCGCAGATAATTCGTCAGCAGCTCATACAAGTGCCGCGAAGTCCCTTTGCCGGTGTTGATCGCATGATCGCGGTTCGGATACGGCATCACGGTGAACGCTTTGTTCAGCGCGACGAGCTCATTGATGAGCTTCTCGACGCCCTGGTAATGCACATTGTCATCTCCCGTGCCGTGCACGATGAGCAGATTTCCCTGCAACTTAGCGGCATGCGCGAGCGGCGAGCCGAGGCGATACCCCTGCGCATTGTCTTTCGGCAGGCCCATGTAGCGCTCCTCATAAATGGTGTCGTAGAGCCGGCGGTCCGGCACCGGAGCCACGGCCATGGCAGTGCGGTACAACTCCGGGTAGCGAAAGATCGCGTCCAGGCTGCTGCTGCCACCGCCGCTCCAGCCCCAGATGCCCACACGTGCCGGGTCGAGAAACGCGAAACGCTCCAGCACCGCGCGCGTGGCAGCAGCCTCCTCGGCGGAGTTCAGCGTGCCCAGCTGACGGTAGATGCTCCGGCGCCACTCGCGCCCGCGCGGGCCGGGCGTGCCGCGTGTGTCCGCGCTGGCCACCACATAGCCCTGCTGGGCCAGCATCCAGTGCCACAGCGTGCGCTGTCCGCTCCACACATCCTTCACCGTCTGCCCCGCAGGCTCACCATACACATGCATCAGCAGCGGGTGCTTGCGCGACCTGTCCAAATCCTGCGCGGTGATGCACAGCGCATCACAGGCGATGCCTCCGCCAATGTCCACGCTTAGAAACTCAGTGCGCGGCAGCTTCAGCTTCGCCAGCTTGTCCCGCAGCTTGTCCTGGGACTTCAGCACGCGGATCGTGCG
>Ga0114968_10001849_pt1 | contig 16331 bp, 11 predicted proteins | sample M_130807_EF_Meta_FD_87020 | JGI IMG/M metagenome (GOLD analysis project Ga0114968, IMG submission 87020) | Freshwater microbial communities from Lake Montjoie, Canada to study carbon cycling - M_130807_EF_MetaG | ecosystem: Environmental > Aquatic > Freshwater > Lake | place: Lake Montjoie...
AACATTGAGGCTGATGTTCTCTTAATGGATTATATGTTATTTATTATGGATTATATCGTCTGATGTCTTTTGGTACTTTTTTAAAGTTTCATCACAAGATTGATCTTTATAAGAAAACAACTGTGGTTAGTGTTTCTGGTCAAAGAACGGTTACTTTTTCTATGGATATAGAAGTGCCAGTGATGGCTCAATGGTCACAGTCGGATATTGTTAATCAACCTTATTTGGCTAACTTTGAACAGTTAGATATTTTTGTACCAAAAGATTATGTAGATCTAATTACTTTTAATAATAGATTTAAAGATCTTAAAGATAGATATGGGAATATTATTGATGGTTCTTATTATGAAGTGATGGGTATTAGAAAAAGAATGCAGTTTAATGGCAAAGTCCATCATTCTGTTATTGCTCTTAAAAGGATTGTTGAAGATGGCGTTTAATATTGCTATTAGTAAAAATCAAATTGATAAAATTGCTAAATTAGAATCTTTTTTGGTTTCAATGCCGAATAAGATTGCTAAGGCTAATGATCGCGCTACCCAATCTGCTGTATCAGAGATTAGAGATGATATTCGTAAAAGAGGAAAGCCCGGTAGATTTCTAAATGTTGAATCTAAAAGATATGGTCAATACGGTACAAAAATATCTATTGATACAAAAGGTAGTTTACGAGGCGGTTCCAGAGGTGACGGTAAAAGATATTATAATGCAAAGATAGCTGCTAATATATTTTTAATGTCAGAAATGGGTTACAGAGGTCGTAAGCCTTTTACTTTGCCAATGAGAAAAATAAGAAGATCTGGTAATTTTGAAAGTAGATATAGAGTTTCTCATAACAGTGGTCGATGGAGAATTGGAACAAGTTTTGTTGGTCCATTAGCCATTCCTGGAATTGGCCCTTTCCATTTTAGTTCAAAGTCTGGTATGCCTAGAGTGACTATCAAAAAAATGGCTGCTAATGTTATTAGAAAAGAATTGAACGCTTCATATAAAAAAGAATTTGGGAAGAAGTTGTTATGACTACTTTAAGTGTTTATGACATAAATTCTTTTATTAAGAATGACGCTACAATAACAAGCCTTGCTGGAAGAACTATTGATATATTCCCAACAATTGGCTATGGTGATGCTAATGCACCTTTTATGGTTTATTATTATACACCTATTATCCCAAGTGTCGAGGCTTTTTGGATGAGAAGTGACGCTGTTCTGTATTCTATTTATGATATAAACATAGAGAGAATGATGAATATTAGCGAAAGAATAATTGATATGCTATCTAAGGGTGATCAAATATCTCAACCTGGCGGGGCTACTGGGACAGATACTAGAATTCTATCTACTGTCTTAACAGATACTTCTCTTGAATCACCTACTGAAAGAGATGGATGGTACAAACTAGATCTTGAGTTTGTTATTCATCATGTTAAAAGATAATATGGTATGATATAGGAATGGACTACGTTACAATCACATATATCGGGAAAAATTCTGGCTACATGGCGAAAGTTGATTCTAGAATATATGAGTTTGAATGGAACAAAGGTTTAGGTATTGGTCGGAAAACAGGTTCTGTTAAACCCGAACATGCCGAAAAGATTGCCAAATGGCGAGACAAACGAGGCAAAAGAATTTTTGTCTGTGAATAGGAGGAAGTAATATGCCCGGTGCAAATACAGTTACTACAGCCAACATTGTTGTTGGTGAAGCAGATGTTAAAATTGGTGCGTCAAACGTATCAATGTCAAATGCGAACTTTGATTCGTTGACTTCGGTTGGCGGTACTCAAGGTGGAGTTGAAATTTCATGGGAACCAGATATGGTTGACATTGAAGTTGATCAGTGGGGCGATGCTGCTAAAGTTATTCAATCAAAGGTTAAGGTGATGGTTAAGACGACTCTTGCTGAAGCTACTTTGAATAACCTTGCTATGGCATGGAGTTATGACAGCACAACTGGTGGAGCAGACGTTATTTCTAATAATGATGGTGCTAACACCAAAACATTCTTGTTCGGTGTTCAGAATGTTTATCCTTACGAAAAGGCTATCCAGATTGTTGGAAACGCTGTTGGTTCGGATGCTGCAACCACTAAGACACGTAAGTTTAATACAAAGCGAGCCATTTCTATGGAATCGTCAACAATCAGCATGAAGAGAGCAGAGGCAACAGTTTTCGCTGTTTCTTTCAGAATTCTTCCTGTTAGTGCTGACGTAGGATATGAATACGGCAAAATTATTGACCAGACGTGAAATAACTAATTATTTAAACACAAGAAGCCTCAGATGTGGTAAAATACATCTGAGGCTTTTTGCCGTTTATAACAAGGATGGATATGACAAACAAAGATTTACACGCAGGTCAGGAAATTGTTTTTGCTGATGGTAAGAAAAGAATTATTAAGCCTTTGACTATTAGGCAGTTACGTAAGTTTATGAAGGTAGCTAACCAGTTGCAGGTTCGTTCCGATGCCGAAATGTCGGATGAAGATATTGACAAGATGGTTGAAGCAGCCTCTATTGCTTTGGCAAAGGTTGATCCAGAACTCGCTGGTGATGCTGATGCTTTGGAAGATATTTTGGATTTAAGGTGTTTCAGTTTGCTCATGGCTGCTGCTATGGGTAACGACCCAAATCTGTAAAGGAGGGTGATGGTGGAGAAGGCCTTGAGTGGTCTGACATTCCCCTCCTTAAATATGAAGCAGAACTCTTTGTAAGATGTGCTGCTTGGAAGAACATATTTGAATTAGAAGAACAATTAACGTTAGAAGAATTGTTTCTTTTATATAGAGCAGCCAATGATCAATTCACTATGAATCTTAAATCACAAGCTGCATCTATGGGTGCTGATGTTGATTGGGATGATGATTGGTATGATCCTGCACCGCCTAAGGAAATCCCGACATTAGGGGCTAGTGACTTTAGATTCTTGCCTATTGGTCTTGGATATGAAGCACCTAGTTGATTGCATTTTTATTAAAAAAATGGGATAATTAAACTTGGTGAATTATGGCTGAAAAAGTTGAAATTGATGTAATTCTTAAAGCTACTGGCGAAGAAGATATACAAAGATTATCGGCCTCTTTACGGTCACTAGTTCTTGCTGCGGATGGTAATATCCGCTCTGTCAGAAATCTTGATGCTCGTCAGCGTTCTCTTAATGCTGCTCTGGGTAATACGGGGTCTTCTCTTGGTCAGCATGCTAAATCAATGCGTCAATTGATTGCTAATCAATCTACTTTAAGCGCTGAAATTAGAAAGACAACATTAAATCTTAAAGGGCTGAAAGTTTCTTTAGCTAGCACTAATTCCCTTGGGATGGGTGGTCTTACTAAAGATTTAGCATTGGCTAATAAGAACCTTAAGAATATTAAGGCTAAGGCTTTGATATCTGATCTTAGAGGTGTCGGTCTTGAGATGCGACGATTGGGTAAAGATGCTCAATTCGTCGGTAGAAGTTTGATTATTGGTTTAACAATGCCATTGTTAGCATTTGGTAGGAAAGCTTTATCTGCTTTTTATTCTTTAGATAAAGAAACTATTAGATTAACTAAGTTGTTAGGCAGTCTAGGTCAGGCTGTCCCTGGTGCAAACGAAATTGCTGGTTTTAAGTCGCTTGGTGTTGAACTTGATAAGACTACAACACGCATGCAAGCTCTAGAAAAAGCAAGTCTGGCTATTAGCAATGAATTTGCTATATCAAGAGAATTAGTTACTGCTGTTTCTGGTGACTTTGCTGAACTTGGTATCAATGCTTCTGATGTTATTGCTGGGTTGACAAAGGTAACTGCTCAAGTTTCTCTTTTGGGTAACTTGGATGTCTCTGAGTCTCAGACTTTAACGCAGACAATGTTCTTGGGAACAATGAGAACATTTGATATGATGGGTAGAACTTTTACAAGTGCTGCTGCAAAACAAGAAGCAGCAATGACATCTGTTACTTCAAGTCTATATCTTTTTAACGCTATTGAAAACTCAACAGCATTGTCTTTTAAAGATTTGGCTGATGCGCTTCCTGAAGTTTCTGCGGCTGCTACACAATTTGGTCTTACTTTTGCAGAAATGGCAGCAATGCTTGCGCCTATGAAAGCTGCTGGTATTGAGGTTGGTGCTTCTGCTAACTCTATTAAAGTCTCTTTGCAAAGAATGGTTGCCCCCACTCAGGCTAATGCCAAGATGCTTGCGACTATGGGGGATGCTTTTGAAAAAACTACTCCAGGAATGAAACAGGCTTTTGAAAATATTCAAGGCGTTGGCATGCCCGCAATTCAAGGTTTAATTGATGTCACTGCTGAATTGCAAAAAACTGGTAGTGATGAATCTATTCTAAAATTTTATGCAAAACTTTTTGGTGTCAGGCAGGGTACTAGAATGTTACTACCAATTCAAGATTTAGTTGCTTTTCAAAATGGTCTACAAGATACAACGTCATCTCAGTATGGTTTAATTAAATCTTTTAATGATGCTACTTCTGCTGCTAATGCAATGTCTGGTAGTGCTGTTCCTGCTATTAAAAATGTTGCCGATATGGGGGTAGTTGCTAGAATTGCTGCTGCTAAAGCTGGAGATCAAATTGATTCTCTTGGAAGAGCAGTTACTCAAGCGGATATTGATACGGCTAGAAAAGCTCGTAAAGCTTTAAGAGATTATATTAAATCTGAAGGTGAAAAAGGCAGAAATGCTATTGAGGATATTACTAGTGAAGCTGGTAAAGCAATGGCTATTGAACTTGCTGGTGCTGCTAATGCTTCTGATATTGCTACTCAAGAATTAGATAAAGCAAAATCTTCTGTTTCATTTTCTATTGATCAAATAAAGAACTCTTTTAAAAACTTTGCAGCAGATATGATTAAAGAGTTTGGTCCAGCAATTAAAAGTGCTGCTATCAAAGTTCAAGAATTTACTAAGTGGTTTGCTGGTTTAAGTCCAGCTATCAAAAAGGCTATAGCAGGCGTATTGGTATTTGTTGCTGGGATTGGTCCACTAGTGTTTATTTTTGGTCAGATGAGATTGGCTGCTGGTGTCGCTCTTGGCGGACTGACAAGTTTGCTTCCTGGTATTAGAAATGTGACTATTGAGTCTATTGCTGGTGCTGAAAAACTTCTTTTCTTAAAAAATGGTTTAACTTTAACTGGCGATACTATTGTTAATACTAATGGCAAGTTTTCTAATCTTGTTGCTACTTTGGCTAGTGGTAAGGGGCCGATTGCTTCAATTGCTCAAAAGTTTGGTCAATTTACTGGTATTTTAAGTAAGACTTCTACTGCTGCTGCTGATGTCGTTGCAAAAGTTGATGCTATGAAAGCTAGTGCTTCTAATGCTATGAAAATGGCTGCGTCTACTACACCAAGCGCAGTGCTTTCTGGTGCTGGTGGACTTATTGGTCCCCCCGCGCCCCCCACTGCAACGGCAGCATTGACTAATTTATTTCCTACTGCTATTCCTGGTCCTGCTCTTAATAAAGCTCAAATTAATTTATTAGATGAAGAAGTGCAAAGATTATTTGCTACAACTGGGCATAAATTTGATCCTATGGCTATGCCCAATAGACAACTACGTAAAGGTGGTCGTTTTGCAAAAATGCCAAAGGGCGTAAATACTAATACCATGTATAAGGAAGCTTTAAGAAATTTAGCAAGAACTCAAATGCTGAACCCAACTGGCTTAGAACTTGATGGTCCAGGTGCAATATTTGGTCAAGAATCAACTATGCTACGTGGTTTTACTGGTACCGAAAGAGTTTCTCAATATGGCCCAGCGTCTAAAAGATTTAGATCTATTGGCGGTAAAGGTAAAGGAAAATCTTTTGTAAGCAAAACTAAGGCATTAGCTGGATTATCAACAGCAGATCTTAATAGTATTGTAAATGATAGAATACAGGCTTTAACTGGTGCTGGTGTTAGTCTTGGGCCTGAAGGTCAAGCTTTCCTTGGAACAAAAACTCTTTCAGCCCGTCAACAAAGAACATTGATTAGAGGCGGTGCTAGAGGCAGGATTGGTTCTGCCATTCTTAAGGCAAGAGCTGCTCCTGGGGGTGTAGTAGGCACTGCTGGCAGTCTTGCATCTAGTATTGGAACTTCTATAAAAACTAAAGCTCTTGATTCTGGTCCAGCCAGATCTTTTGGTAAAGCAATGCAAAGTGCAAGAGTTGCTCAAGATGATTTATTAAGAAAGAATCTTAAATTAGGTAAGTCTGCCCCTGGAACTTTTGGCAAAGCGAGGAGCGGTGCAAGAGGTTTTGCTAGTGGTTTGAATGAAGCAATTGGATTTACTAGTAAATTAAAAACTCTTTTCTTAGGTATTGGTATTGGTGCAGTTTTATTATTGATTGCTGGGCTTGTTCTTGTTGTTGTAAAGAATTTTGATAAAATTAAAACACAAGTTCAGCCTGGTATTGATGCTCTAAAAGCAACATTAAAAACTTTAATTGAAATTGGGAAAGCACTGCTTGCCCCTTTCCTTGATTTCTTTGCTAATTTTGCTGGTGCTGACAAGGGTGCGGGGAAGGTTCAGGGTCTTGCTAATACATTTAATGTAGTAGCTGAAACAATTAAGACTGCTGCTACTGCTATTAAAGGTTTTATTGATGATTATGTTGTTCCGATTATATATCGTGTCCTTACTGCTCTTGGAACAATTATAAAGGGAATTGTTAAGATTATTAAAGGTGTCATAAATATTTTCAAGGGTGACTGGAAGAAAGGTCTTGGTCAAATTTTTAGTGGAATTGTGCAATGGGGTGGTGCAATTCTTGCTTTACTTGGTCCAGTATTTGCAGTAATTTCCAACATAGTTTTTAAAGTTGTTGAAGGTATTGTTCAGGCTTTTGAATTTGCACTTATTGCTGTTGTTAATATTACTAGAAAATTTGTTGTATTAATTATCCAAGAGTGGAGACTTGTTGCTGATGGTATTGCTGGTGTTGCTGAATTTATTCCTAATGCTCTTGGTATGGGTATTAGAGTCGCTGGCGGTATTATTGAAACATTTATTAATTTTGTTCTTGATTATTACAGAGTAATTGCTCAGGCTTGGGTTCGTGTTGCTCAAGTGATACCTGATGCTTTAGGTGCTGCCATTAGAGTTGCGGGTGGTCTTATTGCCAGCTTTATTGAAGGAATTGGTAGGGCTGTTGATGGCGTAAGTGGTTTCTTTAGTTCAATTACTGGGGGTCTTATTCCAGAAACAGATTTTGCTGGGAAGGGAGCGCAGGTTAGATCGTTCTTTGATGGTATTGGTAATTCGGTATCTGATTTTGGTGACGGAATGACAGGCGCTGTTGATGGATTCTTTGATGGTCTAAAAGATGGCGTTAGTGGTATTTCTGATTTTTTTGATGGAATTGGGAATTCTGTTGCTGGTTTTGCTGATGGTTTAACTGGTGCAGTTGATGGGTTCTTTCATGGTTTAATTGGAAACGTTAACGGCATTGCTGATGGAATAAATTCTTTTATTGGCGGTTTTTCAGATAGCGTTGCTAGTCTTGGAAAAACTTTTGGTAACTTCTTGATGGGTCTTGGTAAGAATACTATAACCAAGGGTGCTGGAAAAGATTTTATGAAGCCTGTAGCGGATGGGGCTGAGGAAGTTGCTGAAGAAATGGTTGATCCATTTGTTGATGCTGGTGGTGATGCTGGCGAAGGGTTCGCTGATGCTGCTGCTGGAAAGATGATGGAGACCTTCAAGGGTCTTGCTCAAAAACTTGTAGATCTTGTTCAAGGTTCTTTGTCTGAAGCACTGGGTGATGCAACAAGCGGAATGACTGATGCCTTAGAAAAGCAAAAAGAAGCTGCTTTGAAGGTATTTGATGCACAGATTGAAACTATTAATAAACTTGAAAAAGCGGAAGAGTCTTTAACAAGGGAGCAGGAATATCAGTCTGAACGTCGCCAGATGATTCAAGAGCGTGCTCTACAGGTCGCTAACTACCAGCGCAATAGGGCTTTGGCGATTTATGAAGGCAGAATTGATGATGCCAGAGTTCTTTCTTTAGAAGAACTTAAAAATAATCAAGACTACACTTCTTCTCTCCAAAAAGTAGATGCTAGTAGGGCAAAAGATTTAGCGCAAGAAAATAGAGATGCTATTAAGGATGCTATTAAGTTGGCTTCTGATGAGACTGCAAAGTTCTTTGAAGAGACAATTGCTAATTTCCAAAATGCTGCCAAAGAAATAACAAAGATTCCTCCAGTAACTTTGGAAGAATACAGGACTCAACTTGATGGTCTTAATGCAATAGCTCAAGAAGCTGCTACAACAAATGGAGAGCATTTTGCTAGTGCCATTACTGGTATGGCAACAACTATTAATGACGTTATGCCAAATCAGACAGTTGGGGCTTTTACAACTGGTCTTGATCTTCTTGTAGCAACCGCTGTTGAAAAGTATGGTCTTGGTACTAGTGCTGAAGATAATAGTACAATTATTGGTTCAACTATTGGAATGTTGGCTGGTGTCAATAACCAAATTGTTGGTAGTACTGAGGGCATAGTTGGATCTTTTGGTGAAATTTTTACTCAAATTCAAACTGACACTGCTGCTGCTTTTGCTTCTATGAAGGATGTAACTCTTCCTGATGCTCTTACTGCAATAGAAACAGTGTTTACTGACAACGATCCATTCAAGGTGTTTACTGATGCTGTTAAGAATGCAAATATAATTATTTTTAATGAGATGCGCTCTACTGTTGGGCATGTTGCAAGTGCTGTTGACGAGATGGCTGCTGAACTTGCTCAGGCTGTTGTTGATGCTGGTCTTGCTCAGACTGCTATTGAGAATGCTACCAGTGGTGGTAGCGGAGGCGGTGGCGGAGGAGGTGGAGGAGGCGGAGGCGGAAATGCTGGAGGTCGCGGTGCTGGTGGGAATAATACTACTGGAGGGGCTGTTGCTGGTGATCTTTCTACCTCTACAACGGGAGGTACGTATGGTGCTGCTCTTGAAAGAGCAAGAACAAGACTCAATACTGATATTGAAACAAGAATTGGTGCATACTACTCGTCTGAGACTGCTGAAAAAAGAAATATAAGAACTCATTTGCAAACAGCATTCTTTGATATTATGACTGGTAAATATACAGTAGCTACTGCTAAATCGGTTTTTGCTGGCACAGACAATATGTCTACTCGTATTAGAAATATATTGTCATTGTATAATTTTACACCAGCAAAAAATATTATGAATATGGTTGCAGGAACAACAACTCAATCTGCTGGCGGTGGCGGAAGCAGTGGTGGCGGTGGAGGCGGTGGAGGCGGTTGGGCTAATGGTGGTCGTGTTCCAAGATTCGGTTATGGTGGATTTGGTACACCTGGTTTTGCTTCACAAGGTATGCCCGCTCTTCTTCATGGTGGTGAATTTGTTATTAACGCTGGGGCTGTTAAGAATATTGGTATGGCAACTCTACAGACTCTTAACAATATGAGATTTAATAAGCCAGATCAGATATCTGGTCAGAACGCTACTTCTCATACGTCTACTTCTACAACAAATATTTATGTTGAAAACTTTATCGGTGAAGATGAATGGTTTAACTCAATGATTAAACAATACAATATGAATGTTCTCCCCGGAAAACAAAAGGCTGCTGGTATGGAGAATAGAGTAATTAGTAGTTATTCTGGTCTTGCAAGAGGTCGATAATGTCTCTTAATGCACTTGTTAAAATTAATGGAACTGAAATAACTGAACATAATAGAAGAATAAGTATTATTAACACTTATGATAATACTGATATGCAGTTATCTTCTGGTTCAAATCGTAGATTCTATAAGCCTTCTAAAAGGGTATTTAATTTAAGTTGGTCATATTTACCAGATAAGGCAAATAAGACTGTTGATTCAAGAGTTGGTCGTGATTTCATTCACTCCCTTATTACTAGTGGTTCTTTAGTTACTCTTTTAATTCAAGAAGATTCAAAAGATAATTGGGAACAATACACTTGTGTTGTATCATCTTATAATGAAGATATGTTAAAAAATGTTTTGCAAAGTCAGTGTAGGTACTATGATGTATCTATAACTTTGGAGGATATAGGATGAGTAGTTATGACGATACTTATTATAGTATATCTATTCATTCTTCTGGATTTGACCTTTCTACAACTAATGATTTTATTAGTGTTAGTTCAGATATATTAGTTAATACTAGTGTTGTTTCTAATGCTTATATTTATAGATATGTTATATCATCAGATGTATTATCTAATTCATCAGTAACTAGTGAAGCTTTAATTGTTAATTCTATTTCTTCTGGCATATCAATATTGCCTAATGTTTCTATAACTGGTGCAGCTTTAATTGTTAATGCATCGTCAAGTATTAGTATTACTCCTAATGTTACTGTTTCATTGTCAACTGTTGGATATTACGTTAATATTCAATCTGATATATCTTCAAGTTCAAAAATTCTTATTAGTTCAATAGATATTTTAAGAACTGGCCTTGTTGAGGACTCTGGGGATATCAAACCATTCTTTATATTAGATGGCATTCCGTTGACTGAGCATAATAGAAAAACTTCTATTGTATCTCAACCAAACTATTCACAGAATAAAAATTGGGCAAATAGATCAAGTGTGTATTTTAAAACAAGTACTAACAAAAAAACTTTTTCATTGCAATGGTCTTTTGCTCCGGGCAAAAGAGAAAACACTGTTGATTCACATGCCAGTAGGGACTATATCAAGCAAATAGCTTTAGATCCTTCGTCACATATTCTAAAAATAAGAGAAATGGATACTAATGGTCTTACAAATCATACTGAAACAAGTTATAATGTATTAGTAACTGATTTTAATGAAAATCTAGTAAGAAGGGATTTGAACAGTGATGAGTATTACTGGGACTTTTCTTTAGGGTTGCAAGAGGTTTAAATGCAGACGATTGATGTAAATGGTAAAGAACTTAGTAATTCTTTTAAATCTGCTGCTACTTCTTATGCTCAATTTGTTAAACCAAGAGTAATCATTGATTTCCAAGACGCAAGGCATCTTACTAACGTTGTAGTCACAACTAACGATGCTCACTCTGTTGGACCACCATTACGTTTGGGTAGTTATTTCACTAAAGAACAAGTCGTTAATAGTGGTGAATATGAAACTTTTCCTTGGGCTGTAACCGATGCTAAGGATAATTTTGATAATGTAATTACTGCTAATGGTAAGTATAGAGCTATGCCTAGTGATTCTACTGATAATTTGAAGTATGGATGGTGGTCTAATAGCAAAAGTGAGGCTAGTGGTTTATTTGTAACTAATCCTTATGTTGATATTGCTTTTACACCTACTACTATTAATAAAGTTAAAGTTATTACATCTAGAAATTTAGGTCAAATTAAATCATTTACAATTTCTGTTCTTGATGATCAATTAACAACATTACTTAGTCAAACAATATCTTTTGATACAAATAATGATGAATTTGAAAAAATAATTAACTTAGATTCTACACATACCAATGTCTCTAAAGTATTGATAACAGTGGTATCAACTAAGAATCCAGAGGACTATGCAAGAATTCTGTCTGTATCTCCCATTTATCAACTGGATATTTCTGATTATGTTATGTATACTAACGAAAATCGTGTCAGGGATCTACATGAAACATCTTTACCAATAGCTGGTACTTCCCAAACTTCTTCTAGTATTACCATTGATAATTCAAGTAAAAAGTTTAACATTCTAAATACTTCTTCCGACTATGGGAAGTATTTGCAAAAAGATGTTAAAGTTAATATATCTTATGGGTGGAAGTCCTATGAGTCTACTGACAATGTTGTTGAATCATATTTAACTTCCAATATTTCCAGTAGTGCTACTAGTATTTATGTTAGTAACTTAAATGAATTTCCTTACGGGGATACTGCCAATACAAATCTTGAGGCTAACTATTATCTAGTTACTGTAGATAAAAATCTATTTTCTGAAGAAAAAATTCTTATTAAGAAAAAAACTATTATAAGTGGTGATACTTGGGGTCTTGAGGTTGCAGAGCGTGGTTACGCTGGAACAACTGCCTCAGCCCACAGTGCTAGTGCTGTAATAACTTTTGATCCATTTGAGTATGTAGATATTGGAACATTTTTTATTGAAGAGATATCTTCTTCGACTACTGACATGACAGTATCGCTATCTCTTCAAGATAGGTTTAAATTTTTAAATGACAAGATACCTCAAAATGGATTTTTTAAAGATAACTCCACTGTTGGAGAAGCAATAACTGATTTATTGTATTACGGTAATTTTCCCAATCATAAAATTATAAAGTTTGATAGGTTCCAAGATAGCCCGGCAGTTAACAATGCAGTTCTGCACCTAAAATTTAATGATGATACTAAGAACACTGGCAACTCTTATGTTTATCCGGGGTTGAGGTATAGAGTTTATCAACCAGCATCTGGTTTTGAATATACTGTTAAAGATCTTCAACTAGATGCTAATGAAAAAGTTTTGTCTGATTTAGACAAAGCTCTTGGGTTATCGTCATCAGTTTCTCCATCTTATGTTGGGGTTAAATCTAGTGTTGATTTAGTATCATATAATTTAAGCACTGATAGTGCTTCTTTAAATAATAAATTTTATCAAGGTGTTTTTGACGGCTATTTTATACCTATAGACACTGCTGTAGATGAAGAAATCGGTGTTGAGATTGATGAGGGTGGTTATAGGTTATATATTGATGACAATTTAATTTTAGATCAGTGGTACACAGTAACAGTTGCTACTTATACTTCAGCTACTTATAGTTGGACTGCTGGTATCCCATATAAAATTCGTTTAGAATTTTATCATACGGGTAATACAGATACTTTTGACCTTAATCTCACTAAGGAGGCCGCTAGGACCGCGATTGAGTCTTCTGAATTGTTAACCAATGTTGTTTTGGATAGTATTGGTTCTAGAGATGCTGGGTTTACTGGCTCTAATAGAAATAGGCATAGGAATAATGCTATCCCTAGCACTTTTGTTAATTTTGCAAACAGTCCTTCTATGGCTTGGAATACTGATGATAAAAGTGTTTATTTGTCTAATACTATATCTGGCGGATCTACGGTTGATTCTTTTATTAGACTACCTTATGACACTTCTTGGGATGTGACATCAAATTCTACTAATACAAACCGTGATTGGTCCATTGAGTACATATTCAAGTCACCACAGGGCGGTCTAGGCGCTTCTGGGGAGTATATAAGTAGTTGGTCAAATAGCTCATCAACTGCTGGTATTGAGTTTTTTTATATTTCTTCAACAAATCATGGCGTTAAATTAAAAATTTTAAACACCTCAAATAGTGCAACAGCGACTAGCACTGTTACAAGCTCTACAGCAATGCCAGAGTCAACTGGCTGGAACCATGTTATTACTACTTATGATTATTCTGATAATGTTTTGAAGTATTATGTTGATGGAGTGCAGCATGGTAGTGCTACTTTAACAAGTGGATATGAACCAGATTTTGGAACAAATGATTTAACATTTGGTGGAAGAGGTGTATATTTTACATCTCCGACTAATTTAATTCTGAATCCAGATTTTAGTGTTGACACCAGTTATTGGCTTGGCAGTGGTGGTGCAACATTAAGTAGAAATACTGTTTCTCCTTATGCTGGCTCTGGCGCTCTTCTTGTTACTTCAAGCGCAACAGACTACAACTTGGCTCAACATGATTTTATTACTGTTACACCAAATATGCCATATTATCTAAGCGCTTATTGCCGTAATGTTTCTGGTTCTACAAGAACAATCTATATTGGGATTCAATGGTTTACATCCGCTAATGCTTATATATCTGAAGTGAACAGTGCTTCGCAAGGTAGTTTATCCACAGCTGCTGGCTGGGTGAGAAGGTCTGCTTTTGGGACTGCCCCAGCAACTGCTGCTAAAGCAAGAATATTTTTGACATCAGGGACTACTGGCTTAACTGCTGGTTGGACAACTAAATTTGATAATGTTTTATTTGAACAATCGTCTTCTTTAAGAGAGTTTGATGCTCACACATATGGTGGTGCTGCTAAACCTACATCATCAATTAACAATGCTGGTATTAATCTTTATGTTGACGAATTTATTATATATAACAAACCTATTTCATCAGCTGATGTTTTAAAGCGTTATCAAGAAACACAGATAAAAGAGATTAAAAAGTTCCCCTTCCTATATGGCATTAATGACTCTGTGTATCAAATTATTCAAAACACATCTTTTGCTGATCTTGGAAGAGTTTTTATTGATGAAAAAGATAATGCTGTATATGAAAATTATTATGCTTTGTTTGAAAACTCCTTAAGCCAGCATGCAAATGTTCAAAAAACAATATCTGATAATGATTTTATTATGGATGCGACTATTCAAAAAACGCTACAGGTTAATAGTGTTGTTGTTAAAATTTCTGGGGTTGCATCAAATAATCTTACTACTCAACCAATCTGGAGAGCACCAGACCCCACTACTCTTGGTGTTTTAACTCTAACAGCCAACTTGTCAAATAGTGCAAACTCTATTTCTGTTTCAAATTTTGATTTAGTTCCATTTCCAAAATCTGGATATGTTGTTATTGATAATGAAATTATTAAATATAATAATAAAGATAATCTTAACTTTTTATCTATTGAAAGAGGTGTTTTAGGGACAACTGCTGTTTCTCACAATGCTAATTCAAAGGTTAGAGAAGTTAAATATTTTAATTTTGAATACGATAAAATACCTTCAATAAACGTTAAGAACCCTTTTATTACAGGAATCTTGTTTGAAGAGCCAGATCAGATAAATATTCTTCATTGGTCAGCATCTCCATTTAAAGCCAATTTGATTATATCTGCTTCTGATACCAATGATGCTAATACAATTGTTTTTGCTGAAGGAACTAACCCTGTGACCTCTAAGCAGGCTTTTACTTCAATAGCTGGAATTCCAATACAAATTACAGATAGTAGCAATCAAGTTGTTGAGCAAAAAGCCTACAACTCTGAAAATAGAAGAAAGTACGGTCTAAAAGAAGTTGTTATTGATAGCCCATTTATTACAGATTCGGTACAGGCACAAGTTATTGCTGATTTTATTATTGAAAAGTTATCTGAACCGATCCCAATTATTGAGGTTACAACGACTCTTATTCCTGAAATTCAAGTCGGAGATAAAATTAGAATATCTACACTTGATCAATTTGATATAATTAATAGTGACTATTGGGTGATATCTATTGCAACAAGTGTTGGAACTGGATATACACAGCAAATGGTTTTAAGAAAGGTGGTGTAATGTCTAATATTTCTCCAGTCCCAGAAACAAAAGTAACATTTTTTAGGTCATCTGGTCATAAACATGACGGGGTTACGTCTTCTATTATTGATACTTCAAAGTACAGTATTTTTGATTTTGGTACAGATATTACAACTGGCAGTCAAGATCGCGCAAGGGAGTCGGCTAGAACCAATAATCTAAATAGGTTTAATCAATATATTGCTAATTTTATTTCAACACAGGTTCTTGCCCCAGCAGGGATTGAATTGCTAGAAAATTCGGTTAGAGGAATCCATATTGGTGCTAATGAAATTACCGCTAACAATATTGCTGCTAATACTATTACGTCAAATGAGATCCAGACTGGTACAATAACTGCTTCAGATTTGGCTAATACTATTACTTTTAATGCTCAAGTAGTACAAAGTTCCCAGTACGCTGCTAATAATTTAACTGGCTGGGCTTTGCTTAGTAATGGTGATGTATCTTTTGGCTCTGGTACTTTTAGAGGATCGCTTGATATTGGCGGTCCAGATAACGCTTCTTTACAAGTTGATACTGATGGCAATCTTTGGATTGGTCATAGAACGTTCGGCAGTGCCCCTTTTAGAGTGTCATCAAATGGTGCTACTACTGTCGGTAATGGTCTTGTAACAATTTCTACTCTTGGTGCAACAAATGTTGCTGGTGTTTTAACTGTCTCAAATACTGCTAATATTTCTGGTGCTTTGAATGTTACTAGTAATAGTAATATTTCTGGTAATCTTACGGTTGGCGGTACAACTATTAATGTTGGTGGTGTTGGAAGTACTACTACTATCGCAGGTACTTTGCAGGTTAATAGCGGAACTACTGTTGATGGAAATTTAAATGTTAAAGGTACTACTATTACTATTGGTAATACTTCTGGTAGCACTACTACTGTCAATGGTGGTTTGACTGTTGCTGGGGCAACAATTATTAATAATACTATTACATTGAATAATAGTATAACTGGTAATGGTAATATCACAATGTCTTCTGGTAAATCTATTAATGTTGGCAGTGGTTCTGTTACTGGTGGTAATACTGTTATTACTTACACTCTTGACCCTAGTGG
>Ga0114968_10001855_pt1 | contig 16308 bp, 12 predicted proteins | sample M_130807_EF_Meta_FD_87020 | JGI IMG/M metagenome (GOLD analysis project Ga0114968, IMG submission 87020) | Freshwater microbial communities from Lake Montjoie, Canada to study carbon cycling - M_130807_EF_MetaG | ecosystem: Environmental > Aquatic > Freshwater > Lake | place: Lake Montjoie...
TATTCTAATTATTTGTTTTTACCCTGTGTAAATTATTTTTTTTTTAATACCGCTATCTTAAAAATATCTTGTTTTTTTTTTTTATTAAGTTTTTTTATTCTCTCTCTTTTTTTTTTTTTTTCGTTTTTAAAAAAAAAAATTGTAAAGATTAATTATAACGTAATTAGTGTGGTGATTTTTTTCGTATTTTCTATCTATATATGGTTTAAAGTTCCGGAGGTAAGATTTGGATATGGTTTTATTATATCATTACCGTGCTTTTTTTTGGCATGCATATTAAATAAATTTTCTAATTTAAATTATTTGAGCTCAAAAAATATAATGATTTCTATTTTTGTCTTGTTATTTTTATTATCCTCGAAACATTTTAAAGAATTTGAGCAAGAACATCTTATTCAAAATAATAGGAATAATTCTGATTATACTAATATAGTCAAAATTGGCTCTTTTGAGGGAGCAGATATTTATCATTCAACTAATTCACAATGTGGAGATTATCTAGAAATATGTGTTAATGAAAAAAAAAACAGTTATGAAATAATTAGTAAATTTAATTACAGAATTTTTTTAAGTGATATTAAATAAAAAAATGAATCCATTAGTCTCCATTATTATCTGCACATATAATAGCAAGTCCACTATCGCTGACACTATGCTGTCAATAAAAAAGCAAAAATATAAAAATTATCAGGTCATAATTATAGATAATAATTCGTCTGATAATACACTTGAGATAATTAATAATTATAAAATTTCTAATATTAAATTCATCAAATTTAGCAGCAAACTATATGAAGCTATTAATAAGGGTATTGAAGTGTCAAATGGCAAAGTTATTTCAATACTACATAGTGATGATTATTATTATGATAAATTTGTTTTAAGTAAAGTTGCACAAACATTCAAAGACAGTAAAATAGATATAGTCTATGGAGATTTATTGTATGTTAAAAAATATAATAAAAATAAAATTTTAAGATATTGGCAAAGCGACCCTTATAAAAAAAAATATTTTCTAAGGGGCTGGAGCCCACCTCACCCTACCTTTTTTTGTAGAAAAAAAATATACCTTACTGGGAAATTGTACAAAACAAATATTGAAAATTCTGCAGATGTTGAGCTAATGCATAGATATTTAGAAATTATAGGTTTTAAGTCGAGATATTTAAAAAAAATTTTAGTTGTTATGAGATATGGCGGGATGTCCAATAATAGTTTTAAAAAAATGATATTTCAGAACATTGCAATCTTAAAATTTTTAAAAATTCATAAGAAACCATTTGCAATTACTAATTTTTTTGTTCACAAGTTAATAAATCGATTTACTCAATTTTTGCATGGTAGAAAATATAACAATCATCAATTCAAAAGATTTTTTTTTTAAAAAACTATCAATACTTTGTTTTTTACTCTTCCCTGCCTCACTAGTAGTGGGACCATTTTTTGCTGAGTTATTCATGAACATGATATCAGTTGTTTTCTTGTATAATGTAATAAAAAAAAAAAATTTTTTTTTCTTTAAGCAAAAGTTTTTTGTCATTTTTATTTTATTTTATTTTTATATTTTATTAATAAGTTATTTTTCAATATATGCGGAAAATATTTTTTATAAAAATTTTTTTTACTTTAGATATATTATTTTTGTGTATGCTATCTCTGAATTATTATTAGATAATAAAAATCTTGTTTTGTTATTTTATAAATTTCTATTATTTACTTTATTTATAGTTGCGGTTAGTGGCTGCATACAATATTTATTTGGCACTAATTTGATCAGTTATACACAAATTAGAGAAGATAGAATATCAGGTGTATTTGGTGATAAATTAATATTGGGAAGTTATATAGCTAGACTTTTTCCTTTATTCGTCGGTCTTTTTTTATATAATTTTAAATTATTAAAATCTTTAGAAATTTTTCTAAGCATCATAGCTATCATTTTCTTTACCGTAATAATTTTAATCTCCGGTGAAAGAATGGCTTTTGGAGTTACTCTTCTATTTATTGTTTTAGCTTTTGTTTTGTTCGATGTTAAAAATAAATTAAAAGTTATTGTTTTATCTTTGATTACAATTATTACTTTATTAATTTTTTTTACAAATCCTATTGTATCAAAAAGAATCTACAATCAAACACTAAGCCAGGTTGATTTAAAATTTAAAGAAAAAAATTTTTTCAATAATTTTTATTATTATGCAGAAATCTATAATACTGCTTTTAAAGGGTTTTTAGATCAAAAAATTATTGGGCAAGGTCCTAGATCATTTAGATTTTTTTGTTCTGATCATAAATTTTTAACTAATAAAATACATAAATTAAATTATACACTTAAAGATTTGGGTTTTGAGAAAGTACAAATAGAAGAGATATTTATTGATAGTAACAATAAATCTTTAAAAAAAGGAGATATTATTTTTTCTTATCTTGAGGACGGCAAAATCAGATATTACACAGCAGAAGAGGATATTAATATACTTATTACAAATATTACCAAAACTGTTGACAGCAAAATAGTAGATACTTCAAATTATTTTATTTATTTTGAGAAGTATACAAGTGGATGCAATACTCATCCGCATAATTTTTATTTACAACTTTTATCAGAAACAGGAATTATTGGTTTTTTATTCGTTTTCTTGGTTTTTTTCTATATTGTTTATTTGATATTTAAATATTTATATTTTTTAATTGTTATAAAAAGAAAAATATTTTCTAATTTGCAGATTAGCCTAATTCTCGGTTTCTTCACAACCCTATTGCCCATAATACCCAATGGGAATTTTTTTAATAATTGGTTAGATATGATTATGTTTCTTCCAGTAGGTTTTTATATTTTTTCATTAAACAAAAAAAAAAGAAATGAATAATGTGCTAATTAAAAATTATTATATTATTAGTATAATAGCATCTTATATTTTTCTATGGGGTTTTCCTGCAACTATAGGACTTAATTTTGATTCTAGATTTATTCTTATATTAATTTTACCATTTGTTATAAAAGAAATTATTAAAGATTGGAAAAAAAAAAAATTTATTTTTTTTTACTTATCTATTTGCATTTTTTTATTTTTAATATTTCATGGTTTCTTATTAGCCAAAAAAATAGATCTTAAGTTCCATCTTAGCATTATTTTTTTATTATATTTATTTGCTATTGCATACTATTATCATAATTTATTTTTAGAAAATAAAAAAAAAATTTCTTTTTTTTTTATAGCTATTTTTTTTTTTACAATTTTAATTTACTATTATATCGGATATACTGCCAATCCAGAGCCAATTTCATGTGGGGCAATAAAAAATTATTTACCAGGAAAGCACGACATTAATTCAATTTATTATTTTTTGCATTTTATTTCGTCTTATGAATTTCTATTTCAAGAGAATTCTCATTTTGCTATGGTTTCTGTACCAATAATTATATTTTTTATTTACTTAATTATTGAAAAAAAAATATCAATAAATTCAATCATAGTAATATTTATATTTATACTAATAAGTATTTTCAAAATGTCGGCAACCTTAGTCTGTGGATTGCTATTATCTAGTATTGTTTTGCTTTTATTTGAGCATAAAAGAATTAGTTTTTTATTATCTGCGGTATTACTATTTTTATCTTTTATTTTGATTTATATATTCTCTCAAGATGTTATTTGTCTTCAAAAAATTAATCCAAAATTTAATAATTTCAATATTATTGATAAAGAAAAAACTATTCAAAAAAATTTTTTCAATCTTGTCGATAAAACTTTTGATACAAATTTTATTAAAACAGATAAAAATAAAATTAATAAGACGTATAAAGTTGATAATAGAATTTTAGATAACATAAATGGTTCAACCACTTCTCTAGTTTTTTTTCACGCCCTTAATATTACTTTAGAGTCTTTTTTAAAAAAACCATTTGGATGGGGTTTTCAGAGATATGAAGATGCATTTTTTGAGTATAATAAAAAAAACCCTGATTTATTATTTGATCAAGTATATAAATTTCATTCTCAAGATGGAACTAATAATTTATTTAAAATTATGACTGAGTTTGGTATTTTTGGTTTTATTATATATTTAATATTAGCATACTCTTTAATTAGTAAAAAAATTTCAACAGAAAATAAGTTTTTTTTATTTCCTTTCTTAATTACTCAGTCTTTGCGTGGAGCTGGTTATTTTAATGGTGGATTTGTTTTAATATTATTTATTTTGTTAGTTTTGCAATTTAAAAAAAAAAATGTTTCTTCTTTAATTAGTTAATATTTTGAATTAAATACTAACATGATAATAAATTTGATAACAATAATTATTCCTTGTTATAATGAAGAAAGAACAATTTTAAAAATTATTGAAAAAGTTCAAAAATATAATGACTATCCCTTAGACATTATTATTATTGATGACTGTTCGACTGACAAAACTCCTTTTATTATTCAGAAAATTATTAGCAGATATCCCAACATCAGAAATTTTAGACATGAAAAAAATCAAGGAAAGGGAGCAGCTGTGTGCACTGGATTTAAGCATTCAAAAGGTGATATAATAATTATACAAGACTCTGATCTTGAGTATGATCCTTCTGATTATCCAAATTTAATTGAACCTTTTTTGAAAACTGACGCAGATGTTGTTTATGGAACTAGATTTAAAGGCGGAGGTTATGTTAGGCTTCATTTTTTTTGGCACTATTTGGCAAATAAAATTTTAACATTAACTACTAACATAGTAATAAATTTAAATATGAGTGATATGGAAACTGGCTATAAACTTTTTAGGACTGGAATAGTTAAAAATCTTGTTCTTAAAGAAAAATCTTTTGGAATTGAACCAGAAATTACAATTAAATTAGCAAAAAAAAAATATATTTTTTATGAAGTTCCAATTAGTTATTACGGAAGATCTTATGAAGAAGGAAAAAAAATTACTTTAAAAGATGCCTTTATTGCTATTTACTGTATATTTAGGTATCGTTGGTTTAATTAAGAATAATAGTTTTTTAATATTTTTTCTTTTAAATATTTTTAGTTTAAAAAGTAAATAGCATTTAATTAATGATTTTTAATAAAAGTGTAGCAGTTATTATTCCGGTTTATAACGTAGGTAAAAAAGCAATTGAAGTAGTTAATAATATACCTGATTTTGTTGATAAAATTTATTTAGTTGATGATTGTTGTCCTCTTAAAACTGGAGAACTAGTAGAGAAGCAATTTACAAATATAACTAAATTAAAAGTTTTATATAATAAAAAAAACCTTGGAGTAGGAGGGGCAGTCAAGATTGGTTATGTCGAGAGTTTGAAAAATAATTTTGATTTTATTGTTAAGATTGACGGTGATGGACAAATGAATCCAGAAGACATTATCAAGTTAATTAAACCTTTGGAGAATAATTATGAATATGTCAAAGGCAATAGATTCTTAAATAAAATCGAATTTGAGAACTATCCTATAATTAGGTTTTATGGAAATATTTTTTTATCTTTTTTATCTAAACTTTCAACAGGTTATTGGGACATTTTTGACCCCATAAATGGCTTTACCTGTATAAAAAATTCTGCTTTGAAAAGAATTAATCTTAAAAAAGTAAGTGATGGATATTTTTTTGAGACAGATATTTTATATAATTTATATCTTTCAAAAGTCAAAGTCAAAGATATTCCCATTACTATAAAATATTTTGATAATCATATTCAAAATTTAAATATTTTAAAAGAAACAGTTAATTTTTTTGTTAAGAATATTTCAAGAGTATATAAACGAATAAATTATATTTATTTAAATAATAATTTTACCATAGGTAGTTTTTTTATTTTATCATCAATTTTTTTATTTTTATTTTCTTTATTTTTTGGTGGTTATAATTGGATAAAATATTCTATTATATTAGATGATTTTGCACCTACTGGAATAATCGTTATAAGTTCTACGTTTTTTCTAATTAGTATAATATTTTTTGGAGTATTCTTAATTATTGATAACCACAACAATCCTAATAAAAATTGATTAATAAATTTATAGAAAAATATTTTGACACAAGAATTAGTCTGCTTTTGCTTTTTTTCATAGGCATATTAACTATATTTATTTCAAATTATTTGTATATTTATGAACCTGCACTATCCCAGCAAGATTCCAAATTTTATATTTTGTTAGCAAATAATCTTAATAACTATTTTTATATTTATAAGGAAGTAGCGCTTAGGATTTTACCTTCTTTTTTAGTTTATTTAATTAATTTTTTTTTAGATATTGATATTTTTAATTCTTTTAAAATATTAAATTATATATTTTTTATTTTTTTATTACTAAAAATATTTTTTTTTTTTAAAAAATTTAATATTAAAAGTAATATTGCGTTTTCTTCAGTATTAATATTATATTTTTTTAATAACTCTGTCGTATATTCTGTCTTTAATACTTATCAACTATTAGATATTTTATTATATATTTTTTCTATTTTTATTATTGAAAGCTCAATTTTTAATAAGAGAAATTATATGTTTATATTTAGTATTCTTGCTATTTTTACAAAAGAATTTTTGTTTTTATTAGTTATTCTTTCTTATTTAAATAATTTTTATATTTATAAAAAAAATAATATTTTTTATGATTTGTCTTTAATAATAACTATTTTTTTATTACATTTTTATTTCGCCGGTCTTTTTAACAACCAAGAATTTATTATTAACAAAAATAGCATGACCAAAGATTTAAGTCATTATTTTAAATTAATTTATCATTGCTTATTTGTAGATAAAAACTTTTTATTTTTTGCACCTTATATATTTATTTTTTTCTTTAGCAGAAAAATATTTATTTTTTTAAAAAAATATTATTTAATTGTTTGCTACAGTTTATTGCCAGTTATACCATCTGTTGTAATGTATGATCTTGTTGGAAATAATTTTTTTAGAGTCCACTATCAAGGTTATTTTATATTAGTAATTTTTATTCTTATTTTTCTAGTAAAACAAATTTCAAGAAATAAATTTTTATTAAATTGTTATTTTTTACTCCCAATTACTTTTTCTATAGATTTTATTTATATTTTTTTAAATATTAAGCAGAGTGGTTTTTATAACTATTATCAGTTATTAAGATATGAGTATTTTTCAGGCTATTATTTTTTCTCAATAATTTTTTTATATATTTTATTTATATCAAATAATAAAAAAATAATTTAATTATAAACTTATGAAAAAAGATTTATTACTTTTCGAAATTAACGAATGTAGTTTTGAGTTTTTTATTTATGGATCGAAAAAATATAACTTTCCTAAGATCTATGAGTTTTTAAAGAAAAATAAAATAAAAATAATTACGCAAGACAAAAAAGAGGGTCTAAATTTAGATCCCTGGGTTCAATGGGTTTCAGTACATGCTGGAATCCCATCAAGTCAACATAAGGTATTTAGAATCGGTCAGGTACTTAGTAAAGGAATCACTCAAATATGGGACGTGTTACAAAAGAAAAAAATTACTGTTCTTTTATGGGGATTATTTAATGCAAATTTAAGAAATACTAAAAATATTAATTTATTTTATCCGGATCCATGGAGTTTTACTCAAAAAGCCTATCCACATCAGTTCAATTCTTTTCTAACCCTCCCAAGATATTATGGAAAGAATTATCCAAATATAAATATATTCAAGTTATTTATTTATACTTTCATTTTTTTTAAAAAAATTATTTTTTCTAAAATATTTTTTTACTTGTTTAAGAATTCAATGAATTTTATTAAAATTTTATTTAAAACAAAAGTTAAAAGTTTTAATTTATATTTTTTATTAGATTTATTATCTCTTTTAATTGTTTGTAAACAAATAGAAAAAAAAAAATCGGATCTAGCTATAATATCTTTAAATGCTTTTGCTCATTACCAACATAATTACTGGGATGAAAAAAAATATGAATTCTACTATTTTTGGTATTTGAATAAAATTATAGAACAGTGTCAAATTATAGAAAAAAAATATAATTCAGTAATAATTTTTAACGGTTTTAGCCAAAAGAAAATAAAACCTCTTTATTATTTAAGACCAAAAAATATTAAAAATTTTTTAGACATGCTTAATATTAAATTTTTAAAAGCTGAGCAGAATATGACCACAGGTGTAACAGTTTTTTTTGACAGAAAAGTCGATAAAAATAATGCTATTCGTATCTTAAAGAGTATATCTTTTTTTAATCAAAGCTTATTTGAGGTTCTTGATTATTCAAAAACTAATAAAATTTTTTATAAATTTAATTGTGTGTTATTCAAAAAAGTAGAATCTATTAAAAATTTTAAAAAATCATCATTTAAAATTATAAATAAAATTCGAATGTTACCCAATAATTCAAATAATAATTTTATTATCGAAAGAATATTTAATAATGTTATTTATATAAAATCGACAAGTAAACATGTTAGCAGTGGTAATTTATATTATAAAAATTTTTATTTAAAATCTTTTTATAAAAAAAATAATAATTATCTTCTTAACCATCAATTAAAAAAAATAATAATTAATCATTTTTGTTAAAACACTTTCGTTTTAATAATTTACCGGCTATAATTTTATATATTCTGATAATTTAGTTTATAAGTCCAGGCATGATCGATTATTGTAGACAAAATCTTTATATAATTAAGATCTAATAATTTAAAATAACCTTCCAAGGTTGGATATCTTGGTTGATTTTCATTTGTAACTAAGCAAAGAGCTTCCTCTCTACTTATTTTATTATCCCTAATTAAAAAGGATCTAAGGACATCATTTTCAGTAAAGCCGGCAAACATGAAATAAATAAAATTATAAAATGGTTGAGTCCCATCACCAATTCTCCAAGTAGAACTGGTGTCATTTGCCGTCTCCCAACCATATTTATTAATTAATGTTTTATTAATAACGTTTTCATTCCAATCATAATAATCATAAATACTCATTTCATCGCTACCAGAGTGATAAAAATTTAAAAAACCTCTGAAACTATCAGGTATTGATGTATTTAAATAATATGGGTTTAATAAAAATTGCTTACCATAAAAAAATAGCATTTTTAATTGAGATAAAATTTTCATATTCGTATGTTTATTATTTAAATTTTCATCCCACAATTTTATACCTGAAAATTCCTCCTTATATTGTGTTACTTCATATTTATTTATGGCAAATATTTCTAACTTCATGTTAAGTTCTTTTTTTAATAGACTTGCATTAGATATGAACTGTTTGTCGCCAGCCATAAAAAGCGGCACAAGTCCTAAGTGAGGTCTTTTTAACCAAGCAATAACATTTTTTTTTACATTTTCTCTCTTATGTCTAATATCAGCAGCAATTATTATATTTTCAATATTTAATTCACCGGTCATTATAGAGACATTTCTTCTCGCTAAATCAGTATTAAATCCCCAATCATAGGTGTATGTTATTGGTTTAATCTTTAATTCATTTACTAAAATATGGAGTGCAAAAGAAGAGTCTCTGCCGCCAGATAAAGGGCATAAGATTGATTTATTGCCATATTTTTTTTGAGTATATCTTAATATATTTTTAAATTCTTTTTTAGGCTTAAGTTGATCTTTTTTATAATTTACACAAAAATTACATATGCCATCTTGATTAAAATATATAAACGGGTGCGTATTTGGCAATATACATTTTTTACATCTGGTTATTTTATTAAATATATAATCTATTCTTTTATCAATTTTATATTTAAGATTCTTAGGAACTATATTTTTTTTGATAGTGAAAATTTTAATTTTTTTAAGATTCTCAGATTTTATATTTATTAATTTATTTTTATTTAAATTAATTGCATAATTATTGTTAGATATATCAACAGAAAACATTTTATTTATTTTAATTTGTTTATAATTATTAATATTCATTTTTTTAAAAAAACTTTCTTCTGATAAAAAAATTTTATTTATAATTTGATTTGGTTGCATAGATGAGTATAGCGAACCATTATTAGTAATAAAATCTATGCTAATTCTTCTTTGGCAATTAATTTTTATGTAAGAAAATGCACCTTTAATTTTTTTTAAATAATTAATAGATTTATCTAAGGACCAAAGGGCAACTCCATCGTTTAGGCTATTTTTTTTTAATTTTGATAGTTTAATAATTTTTTCTGAATTACATAAAATACCATTAAAAACTAATGATTGAGTGTTTTTATTATAAACTAAAGGCTGATTATTATAATTAATAGTTGCTCCATTAGTCGCAAGTCTTGTGTGGCCTATAATAAATATTATTCTTGAATTTTTTTTATAAACATCGTCTATAAATTTATTAATTTTTATATTTTTTAATGTAATTTCAATAGAGTTTTCAGATCTAAATGTTACTAAGCTAAATGTTTCTTTCTCTTTAACTAAAAAACTAATGCCACTAGAGTCCTTTCCTCTTCTGGATGATATCGTTAATGTTTTTTTAATCCAATATTTTATTTTTTTAGCATTTGCTAATTTTGAAAATTCAATTCCTACTATTCCACACATTAGCAATAATAACTTTTATAAATTTTTATGATAATATAATACTTATTTTATTATTTTATTGTCTATACTCTAATTTTATCACAAATAGTAAAAAATAAATGATTAAATTAATAAAAGTATTAGATTTAAAAAATATTCCATATCATATTTACATTTCAATTACCGCTTCATGTATTGGCATTATTGCTTCAGCCATATTTTATATTTATTCGGCAAATTTTTTATTAGATTTAGAATTAGCTAAGTTTAGTATTTTTATAGTAATATTTTTTTCATTTTTATATTTATCTTTATTGGGAAATGATCAAGAAATAATTTCAAACTCTAAAGATCTTAACTCTAAATATATAATTATAAATAAAAGAATTTTTAGAATAGTGCCGTGTTATATTTTAAGTTTTTTATTATTGTATTTACTTAAATTACATAAAAATATTTTTATTTTTGAACTAAGCGACAGTGAGTTTAACATTTTGCATATGTCTATATTGCTCGGTCTATTTAATAGAACAATTCAATCTTTCTGTCAGGCTTCTTCTAAGCTAATTGAGAACTCAATCTTAGATCTGTCTAGAAATTTTGGTTATCTTTTTTTTGTTTTTTTTTGGATTTTCGTTGAAATTCGTTACGTACCGTTATTTTTTTTAATTAGTGAATTTTTAGTTTTTTTAATAATAGTTTTTTATCTATTTTTTTTTGTAAAAAATATTAGATTTAAAAAAAAAGAAAAAATTTATTTTAATAAAGATTATCTAACATTAGGTATTAGTCAATTTTCTTACCAAACTATTTTTAAACTAGATATTATAACACTTTCCATATTTGGAGATATTAAGTTAGTTATTTTATTTTCGATATTATCAAATGTAGTAGAAGGAATAGTTAATTTTTTAAATGCTTTTCATCCAACTGTAAATAATTTTATAGTAAAAAAGATTAATATGATTTCAGTTAAAAAAGATGAAAAAACAATACTTAAGGTTAAAAATATATCTTCATATTTAATTTTACTAATTATGCCATTTTATGTTTTGTTTAATTTTACAGTTTTTAAAAAAATCCCATCAAATGATTTTCTTATAACGGCAGTAATATTATCTTTTTCTATACTACTTTCTAAAAATTTATTTATTTTCTTTTATTTTTTTTCAATGTCAAAAAAACCAACAAACCAATTAATTTTTAGTTTAACTTTATTTTCAATGATTTTATTTTTAAATATCTTTTTATTTAAAATATTTAATATTTTAGGCATCGCAATGTCAAATTTCATAACTTTTATTTTATATAGTTTTTATTTAAAAAAAAAATTAAATTTTTCAAAAATTATTTAGGTTAAGAATAAATTAAAATATTTTTATTATTGTTTGTGGCATTAAATTTGAACTAAAGACCTACAGGTTGTAGGCCTGACGAGATACCAAACTATACCACCATGTGAATTAATTAATTTTTTTTTATTATAATTGACTCATCTGATTACAAAAATTTAATCGAACTATCCTTAAAAACAGATGCAGAAATTGTTTATGGAACCAGATTTAAAGGAGATTGTTAGATTGTTTTATTTTTGTCATCATTTAGAAAATAAAATTTAACAATAATTAGTAATATTGTAAAAAATTTAAATATGAGTGATATAGAAACTGATTGTAAACTTTTTAAAACCAAAATTGTCAAAGATCTTATTTTGAAGAAAGTTTTTTGGAATTGAACCTAAAATTACAGTCAAATTAGAAAAAAGTTTATATGAAGTTCCAATTAGTTGTCATTACAAATTTTATGAGCGAGCAAAAAAATTACTCTAAAGGAACCGTTTATACTAATCTATTAAATTTTGGGATATGGGTTCTTTAATTAATGAAATATATCAATATTAAATTATTTGAGTGGGATATTCGAAATTATTCTATAATTAAATACTTCTGTTACTTCAATTTTATTTTCTAAATCAGCGTAGTAAGTGCATAAAATTTTTGTATAACCGCAATTTATAGAATTATAAATCAATACATTTCCTAAATTAAATTCTTTATACTTATTTTCAGTATAAATATTGGGCCAACCTTTGTTCAATAGATTTTCCTCGACATTTACAAGCCTAGGTAACTGCTTCACTATTAAAAATACAAATGTACTTAAAAATATAATCTTAAAAAATTTTATATTTTTCTTCGTGCAAAAAAAATAATTTTTAATTATTTGTATATAAATCACAGTTATAAAAAGAATTATCGAGGAATAACCAAATCTATAAAGGGGCGCCTTTAGAAACCAAAGTAATAAACTTACAAATGAGAAAAAAAATATAAAATATAATTTTTGGGTTGAGTATTTTAATTTGTTGCTGGCTTTATTATTTTTTCTCAAAAATAAATAAACAAAAATTAAAATACAGATCAAAGGAAAAAGTTTATTTAAAATATATAAAAAATGTTTATTGCTCCATGTTTTTAACCAATTAAATTTTTCAATAAATTTTTCTTGTGTGTATTTTTTTTGATCTGGATATCCTTTGGACCAAGATTCAATTTCAATGTATGCTTCTTTTGTATTTATTGTTTGATTATTATTAGTAGACCATTTTAATTTTGCTGAACAAGTATCTTCAAGAGGATAGATGATACAACCGCTTATTAAAATATTTTTAACTAGCCATAACAATAAAAAGAAAAAACTTATTATTGTAACGATATTTATATTTATTTTTTTGTATAAAAAAATCCAGGTTAATGGAATTATTAATATTAGTATAAAAGATATTTTATTTAAAAAAATAAAAACAGATAATATTAATAGTTTGTTTAAATCAATTTCAATAAATTTTTCTTTTAAAATTTCAGATATTAAAAAAAAAAATATAAAATGCCCTGGGGCATCATTTCCATAATTACTATAGTCGCTCATTTTTATTGACATAAAAATTATTACACAGAGTAAATAAATAAAATGAATGTTAGAAATTTTTTTTTCTTTAAAATAAATAATTATATGAGAATAAAAATTTATTATTACTGCAGATGCTAAAATTGCAAGTGGTAATGTTATTCCATTTTCCAAAAATAAATAATTATTAAATATCGCACTTGTATACTGAATTATAGTAACAAAACCAAACCGGTGATGTATATTAGCAATTCCAATATTAATTTTTTCTGAATTAATTAATCCTGTATATGGCAAATGATACATCCCCGCATCTGGTTGATATATTTTGCTTTTATATAAAAGAAGAAAAGATATTGAAGATATAACTATTATTACTGATAACATACTCTTGTTAGTAATACTTTTTCTTATTTTCTTGTTAATAAGAGATATGATTAAGATTATTATAAATACTAAACTATTTGTAAGTTTGGATAATGGGGTAAAAAAATTTAAAACTAAAGCAATAAAAGAAATAAAAATTAACCCATATATTATCTGCTTAGAGTAAAATTCAAATCCACTTATAGTTTTGTCCTTTAGATTTAAAATATGACCAGAACAAATTAAAAAAAATGATGACAATAAGGAAATCAATAAAATTTCTAGCATTTGCTTTGTTTTAGTTTAAATAATTATTTTTGGTATAATTAAATATGAAAAAAGCTATTATATTTGGAATTACTGGACAAGACGGAGCTTATTTAGCTAAACTTTTATTAAGTAAAAATTATATTGTACATGGAATAAAACGCAGAAGCTCAAGTTTCAATACTCAAAGAATTGATGATATTTATAAAGACCCCCATCAAAAAAGTAGTTTTTTTCTAAGTTATGGTGATTTAACAGATTCACTTTCTGTTTTAAAAATAATTGAAAGAATTAAACCTCAAGAGATTTATAATTTAGGTGCTCAGTCGCACGTAGGGGTTTCATTTGAAGTTCCAGAATATACTGCAAATGTTGATGCAATCGGTACACTGAGAATTCTTGAATCTATCAAAATTTTAAAACTTGAAAAAAAAACAAAATTTTACCAAGCGGGTACTTCTGAAATGTTTGGTGCTTCTTTACCGCCACAAAATGAAAAAACAAATTTTTATCCTAGGAGTCCATATGGAGCTGCAAAACTTTATGCTCATTGGATTACTATTAATTATAGGGAGTCGTATAATTTGTTCGCATGTAATGGAATTTTATTTAATCATGAAAGTCCAATAAGAGGAGAAACATTTGTCACAAAAAAAATAGTTACTGCTCTTTGTCAAATAGCCAAAAAAGGAACTGGTCATCTTTATCTAGGAAATTTATATGCCAAAAGAGATTGGGGACATGCTAAGGACTACGTGGTGGCCATGTGGAAGATGTTGCAACAAAAAAAACCGAACGATTATGTTATTTCATCAGGTAAACAATATTCTGTAAAATATTTTGTAGATTTGATTGCAAAAGAGTTGGGAATACAAATTACCTGGAAAGGGAAGGGTTTGAATGAAAAGGGTTATTTAAATAATAAAAAAATTATTTCCATTGATAAAAAGTATTTTAGACCAACTGAAGTAGATTCATTATTAGGAGATTGCAGAAAAGCTAAAAAAGAACTTAAATGGAGGCCACATTATGACATTTATTCTTTAGCAAAAGATATGGTTAGTGAAGAAATAAAAAAAATTAATGCTAAATAAAAAAAGTAAGATTTTTGTTACTGGCCACAAAGGTTTAGTGGGCTCAGCTGTGTTGAGAAGATTATATCACTTAGGCTATAAAAATATTTGCACTATAGATAAAAAAAAACTGGATTTAAGAAATCAAACGCAAGTATTTAAATTTTTTAAAAAGCATAAAATTGATGCTGTAATTAATGCAGCGGGAAAAGTTGGGGGGATTTATGCAAATAACAATTATAAAGCAAATTTTATTTATGATAATTTGGCGATTCAAAATAACATTATTCATGCTTGCTATGAAAATAAAATAAAATCATTAATTTTTTTGGGATCAAGTTGCATTTATCCAAGAAATTCAAAGCAACCTATTAAGGAAAGATATTTGTTAACAGGTGAACTTGAAAAGACCAATGAACCTTATGCTATAGCCAAAATCGCCGGTATTAAGATGTGTGAGAGCTATAACTTTCAGTATAATACAAATTATAAATGTTTAATGCCGTGCAATTTATACGGACCAAACGATAATTATAATATTATGAATTCCCATTTTTTTCCTGCTTTAATAGTAAAAGCAATTAAGGCTAAAAAAAATAAAAAAAACAGAATTGTAATTTGGGGGAGTGGGAAATCTAAGAGAGAATTAATGTATGTAGATGACTTGGCCGACGCATGTATTTATTTTTTATATAAGAAAACAAAAGAGTCGTTAATTAATGTTGGATCCGGCTTTGAAATGAGCATATTAAATTATGCAAAGTTTATTTTAAGAAATATAAACTTAAAATGCAAAATTGTTCTAGACAGAACTAAATTTGACGGAACACCTAGAAAAATTATTGATAGCTCAATTGCTAGGGGATACGGTTGGGTTCCAAAAATAGATCTTACTAACGGTTTTAATTTAACACTTAAAAGTTATTTATTAAAACATAGTAAATAAATCATAATATTACTAAATTTGGTTGCGGGGCTTGGATTTGAACCAAGGACCTTCAGGTTATGAGCCTGACGAGCTACCAGACTGCTCCACCCCGCGAAAAAGTTTTTTTACTTATAGCATTATATTATAAATTATCTACTTTTGTTAAATTTGGGCATGGTGTTAAAATATTTAAGATATTTACAAAAGAATACTATTTATGTACAAAACCTTGCCTGGTGATTATTGCAAAGGAGTAACACCCGATCCCATTCCGAACTCGGCAGTTAAGCCCTTTAGCGCCA
>Ga0114968_10001858_pt1 | contig 16295 bp, 17 predicted proteins | sample M_130807_EF_Meta_FD_87020 | JGI IMG/M metagenome (GOLD analysis project Ga0114968, IMG submission 87020) | Freshwater microbial communities from Lake Montjoie, Canada to study carbon cycling - M_130807_EF_MetaG | ecosystem: Environmental > Aquatic > Freshwater > Lake | place: Lake Montjoie...
CTAACCTCAGAATCTGATGGCGAAGACCCAAATCGCTTCGTAGTCATCTACCCCGCTTAAAGCGCCCAGATGGAGAATCTCCAGCCGGAGTCGACCGCCTCTAAAGAGGTTTCACGTGAAACTCCTTCGGAAGAGCCTGCCACGCAAGAGACCTTAATAGCCAAGTACTTTCCTGGCCAAGAGGGGTCTATCCAGGCATATGCAGAATTTCTCATCACAGCCGGCATCGAACGTGGCCTAATCGGCCCCCGTGAAGGTGAGCGGATCTGGGATCGCCATATCTTTAACTGCCTACCGATTACCGAGCTACTTCCACAAGGGGCATCCCTCTTCGATATCGGATCAGGCGCTGGCTTGCCTGGGATTGTAATCGCCCTAGCCCGCCCCGATTTAAAGGTAACTTTGATTGAACCCCTTGAGCGGCGCGTAGAGTTTCTAAAGGAAGCCGTTGCCGCTATCCCAGATCTACCCTTCCCGATTGAGGTGCTTCGAGGTCGAGCTCAAGATATTAGGAAGAGCGCCGACTTTGTAACCGCTCGCGCAGTAGCTCCGCTGGAGAAGTTGAAGAAGATGAGCTGGCATATGGTCAAAACTGGAGGTTCCCTGCTTGCTATGAAGGGGGAGTCTGCTGCAACCGAGATGGTTGGAGTCAAAGGAGCGCAGCTCCACGAGATCAAACTCGATGGAATTGAGCTAGGAAGAATCATCTCTGTGCGTAAAGGTGCTTAGATAAGCGCGTGGCTGATTCACGTGAAACAAATCCCGATACCTCCAACAACAAGGTAGTTGGGGTCCGTCGCTTAAAAGAGGCGATGGCAAAACCTGCCTCAACCCGAATCTTCACGGTAGCCAACCAGAAGGGTGGGGTTGGAAAGACCACCACCACTGTAAATATAGCCGCCGCCCTTTCTATGGGGGGTCTGCGAGTACTTGTGATCGATCTAGATCCACAAGGCAATGCAAGTACCGCACTCGGCGTTCCGCACCGTGATATCGCCGGAATCTATGACGTATTGATGGGCGATAGCTCGATCACATCTGTAATTCAAAAAGTTTCTGGGTTTCCATCTCTTGATTGCATCCCCTCAAATTCATCTCTAGCAAATGCAGAAGTTAATTTAGTTTCAATGGTTGCGCGCGAACTTCGATTAAAAGAAGCGCTCGTTGAGATTTCTCCAAATTACGATTACATCTTTATCGATTGCCCGCCATCACTTGGTTTATTAACAATCAACGCACTTGCTGCAGCTCGCGAGTTGTTAATTCCAATTCAAACCGAGTATTACGCCCTCGAAGGATTATCACAACTACTTGAAACTTTTGGCATTGTTAAGAAAAGACTCAACGCCGATTTAAATTTATCAACAATTGTTTTAACGATGTTTGATGGCCGTACGCGTTTATCAAATGATGTTGCCGCAAATGTGCGATCTCACTTCCCAAACGAGTTAATTGATATTCCAATCCCGCGTGCAGTGCGCGTTTCAGAGGCTCCTTCGTATAACCAGACGGTAATGACTTATGACCCGCTATCTCCGGGTGCGATTGCATATATGCAGGTAGCGCGCGAAATAGCAGAGCGTGGAAAACCAAAAGATGAAATTAAATTTGACTCTAATGTTGTAAATATTAATTACAAACGTGATGGAGAAATTGCATGAGTCAAAAGCGCGGGGGGCTAGGCACCAATTTAGATTCTCTTATTCCAACCTCACTTACAGTTGCCGGAAATGAAGTCGCACAACAAAACGAAGTATCAATCGATTCAATTTCTCCTAACCCACGTCAACCCCGTACTGTCTTTGATGAGATAGCGCTCAATGAATTAATTGCATCAATAAAAGAGATTGGTATCTTGCAACCACCGGTTGTTCGCCAAACCTCGCCCGGTAAATATGAATTAGTAATGGGTGAGCGCCGCTTTCGCGCCGCCAAAGCTGCTGGGTTAAAGAGCATCCCTGTAATTATTCGCCAGACTCCAGATAATGAACTTTTACGCGAAGCGCTAATCGAAAATATTCATCGCAGCCAATTAAATCCTCTTGAAGAAGGCGCTGCTTACGCACAGCTACTAAATGACTTTAACTGCACACATGATGAGCTAGCGACAAAACTTGGTCGCTCACGCCCGCTAATTTCAAACACTATGCGACTACTTAACTTGCCGCCTACAGTGCAGCGCAAAGTCGCAGCCGGTGTTATCTCAGCAGGCCATGCGCGCGCACTGCTTGGGTTAACCGATGAAGTTGAGATTGAAAAACTTGCCAACCGAATAGTCGCCGAAGGTTTAAGTGTTAGGGCAACAGAAGAAGCAGTTGCTATACATTCACCAAAGAAAAAGTCGACCTCTGGAAAATCTGGAAAAGTTGTTGCCAGCGGTGAAACTCTGGCCGCTGCTGAGCTATTAAGCGACTATCTAGATACGCGCGTTAGCGTGCAAGGGGTAAGCGGCAAAGGAAAGATTGTTATTGAATTTGCGGGGCGGGAAGATTTACAGAGAATTGTTGATTTAATCGAAGGCAAGTAAGGCTTATTTAAGCGCAGTACCGCGGCGCGACATCTCTTGCTTCACGATTCCACCTAGCGCTTTAACACCTTCTCGGATTCGCTCAGGCGTTGGATGGCAATAAGAAAGACGCATCGACCAAGAACCGAAACCATCGGCATAGAAAGCATTTCCGGGTACGTATGCGACCTTGGCAACGATCGCCTTTGGCATCATCGCTTTAGTATCAATTTCAGGTGGCAAATTAACCCAGACATAGAATCCACCACCAGGTTTTGTCCAAGTTGCTTCCTTAGGGAAATACTCATCAAGTGATTCCAACATTGCATCGCGGCGCACCTTATATAGCTCACAGAATGAGGCGATTTGATCGCGCCATGGCTGATCAGCTAAATAACTAGAGATTGTTAACTGGGTGAAGTTTGAAGGACAGAGGATTGAAGATCCAGATGCGATTACTAACTTATCTTTAAGCGATTGTGGAACTAACGCCCAACCGACGCGCAGACCAGATGCAATTGTCTTTGAAAATGAACCGAGATAGATAACATTTTCAGAATCTTCTGCGCGCATCGCATTTGGAGATGGACGATCAAATCCCAATAAACCATACGGGTTATCTTCAACGACAAAGATGCTTTCTTCGCGACAGATAGCCAGAATCTCAGTGCGGCGTTCGGCGGGAAGCAGAACACCGGTCGGGTTTTGGTAATTTGGAATCAAGTATAAAAACTTAATCTTACGACCAGCTGCACGCACAGATTTAATTGCCGCTCGCAGTGAATCAGGAACTAGCCCATCCATATCCATCTCAACGTGGACAACAGATGCTTCATATTGTCTAAATGTTCCAAGAGCGCCGACATAAGAAGGGGCTTCAACTAATACAACATCGCCAGGATCGATAAAAATTCGTGAAATTAGATCAAGCGCTTGCTGCGAACCGGTAGTTACAACAACGTCATCTGGGTTGGCGCGAATTCCTTCAAGCGCCATAACATCGCAAATTTGTTCACGTAACTTTGGATGGCCTTGGCCACTGCCATATTGCAACGCCTCAGCGCCATTATTTAAAATTAATTGATTAACAACGCCGGCCATCATCTCCATAGGAAGTGCCGAAAGATTTGGCATGCCACCAGCTAGTGAAACAATTTCAGGACGTGAAGCAACAGCAAAAAGTGAGCGGATTTCCGAAGGCAACATTCCGGCGGCGCGAGTTGCAAAGCGCTCTTCTAGGTTCTGCGGAGCGCCCGTTTGAAAACGGACTGAGACTTCAGACATAAGGAGCAGTCTCCCACATGCTCACACAAAGGTGCGAACCGATTAAATCTAGCGGCGAATTCCCGCACTTCGCAGGTCAGATAAACGTAACGTGCCCGTTTTGGCATCATCTTCAGCCGATAAGTAAAGGCGTTGTATTGCAATAATAAATGCCTCCGCCAAAGTGTCTCGGAAATCAGGTCGCGCCAATCGCGCAACGTCGCCTTCATTTGAAAGATATCCCAGATCCACGCGAACGGTTGGCGCTTGAGTTAAACGGAGCAAATCCCACGCCTTGGCATGGGTGCGACAATTTAAAAGATCGGTGCGCGCACAAATTTCTCTTTGCACTAAAGATGCAAATCTTTCACCAACAATTGAGTGAACGCTATGCGCATCTGCGCCATAAAAGTAAGTTGCAACTCCATGAGCAGTTGGATTTTTGTTGGAATCTGTATGAAGTGAAATTACAAGATCTGCGCCGTTCTTATTCGCAAAGGCGATAATTTCATTTTCACTTAATACATTGCGCGGTCCACGAGTCAGAAAAACACTAGCGCCAAGTGCAAGTAGGCGACCTTCCAAACGTTGCGCAATGTCATAAACAATCTCTGCTTCAGTATCTCCAAAAGCTGGATCGATAACTATTACCTTGTTAGCAAGAGCGGGACCGCGATTTCGTTGCGCCGCACTCTCACGCATTTGAGTCGGCGCTCCACCAGAGACAATCTTGGTTAATCGAATTAAAGCGATAATTGTCGCAGGCCCACATTTACCATCAACTTTTATACCAACTGATTTTTGAAACTCTTTAACCGCCGACTCGGTCTGCACTCCAAAAATTCCGTCTACGCGTCCGGCGTTAAAACCCATCTCAGTCAAACGCGCTTGCAATGCGGCAACATCATCACCATGCATCATGGGAGATGGTTGCAAGTTGAGTGAGCGATCACCTAACTTCCACCGCGCCTCTTCAAGTGCGCGCAGAGTTGAGTCATTTAATTGACCAGTGATATGAAGCCCACGCTCTTGTTGAAAAGAACGGATCTCGTCAGGAGATAGTTCTTTCATGATTAATCTAAATCAACGAGTTGATTAGATGAATGCTTCTAGCTCTTTTAGAAGAGCTGGCTTTGGCTTGGCACCAATGATGGTCTTAACAACCTCACCGTTGACATAAACATTTAACATTGGGATAGATGTGACACCATATTTGATGGCGATTGCAGATTCTTCATCGGTATTTAACTTAACAATAGTTAACTTTTCGCCATGTTCGTTTGAAATCTCATCCAGGATTGGGCCCACTGCGCGGCATGGACCACACCATTCCGCCCAAAAATCAACAAGAACTGGCTTACTGCTCTTGAGGACAACTTCATCGAAATTCGCTGCTGTAACTTTTCCTGCGCTCATCTTTACTCCCTTATTAGATCTTGCCTAGGTAATCTTCTTTATAAATTTATATTTTCAAGGGTACTAGAGGGAAAGGAACTTTTCAGCGTCAAGGGCTGCTTGGCAGCCTGAGCCTGCCGCGGTGATCGCTTGGCGATAAGTGAAATCAACTAAGTCTCCGCAGGCGAAGACGCCGTCAAGGTTGGTGCGGGTTGATCGCCCGTCAACCAACACATAACCCTCTTCATTGACCTTGACCTGAGTGGTAACAAGTTCACTTCTTGGAATATGTCCAATAGCTACAAATAAACCCGTGAAATCTAGCCTTGATTCTTCACCAGTTACAGTATTGCGCAATTGCAACCCTTCGACTTTCTCGGCACCTAAGACATCTGTAACTTCAGTATTCCAAAGCAGTTCAATCTTTGGGTTGGCGAAAGCGCGCTCAGCCATAATCTTTGAGGCGCGCAGCGAATCACGGCGATGTATTAGAACAACCTTCGATGCAAACTTTGTTAAGAAAGTAGCTTCTTCAACGGCTGAATCCCCACCACCCACTACTGCAATTACCTGATCGCGAAAGAAGAAACCATCACAAGTTGCACACCAGGAAACTCCACGTCCAGATAGACGCTTTTCATTAACTAAACCAATCTCCTTATATGCAGAACCCATCGCCAAAATAACTGATTTAGCTTGCACGGTATTGCCGGATCCATCTTTAAGAATTTTGATTTCGCCAGATAAATCCATTTCAACAATATCGTCGGTGATTAAGTCTGCACCAAAGCGTTTTGCTTGCTTGCGCATGCTGTCCATTAGATCCGGTCCCATTACCCCATCAACGAAGCCAGGAAAATTCTCAACCTCAGTGGTATTCATTAGCGCACCACCGGCAGTCACTGAGCCCTCGTAAATTACTGGATTTAATTGCGCTCGAGCAGCGTAGATAGCAGCGGTGTATCCGGCAGGGCCAGAACCGACAATTACAAGATCTCTAATCATGTGCTTAGCGTATCCATTTCTACTTATTTTTTAAGATCTGACTTACATTCCTTTAATTCTCGGGTGGCGCCGCTTTCGTATCCTGCGAATCGTCTGAGTTAGAGCCGCAACAAATAACAAGATCGCCGCACCGATAGTGAACCAAGTGACCTTAGAGTCAAAGATGGTGATGTTGATCGCAAGTTTTGCCGATGGCCCAACTGGGTCACCGCTCTTATTTGTAATTTGTGCAATTACCGTGGTCGCACCTGGTGCAATTACAGTAAAAGGCAGAGCTAGTTGGGTTCGCGAATTTGCTGGAATTCGTAAAGCGGCGATATTTGTAACCTGAACACGTGAATTTAGTGGGGTCAATTTAATATTTACTTCAATCGGAACGCTAAAGCCGTTTATGACGGTGACCGGGACCTTTCCAGTCTCTGATGCGATTTGATACTTGCCACTAGTAACGCGCAACTTATTTAAAGTTTTAGCAACCCCTTCGCTCGCGTTATAAGAAAAGAACTCACGGTCGTTCTTATCTAAAGAAGGCGAGAGTAGAAGTGCGAGCTTGGCTCGCTGTGCCGCAACTTCTGGAGCGCTTGCTACAGAATAAAGTGCGGTCAAAGCTTGACGGTTTTGCGTGTATTTTTTCCGTAGCACGGGGCTTAAACGAGATGTGCCAGTGCTCCATTGATCACTAATTTCAGCAGATAGTTTTCGGTTTAAATTGAAAGAAACCCGTTCGGCGCCATATGCGTAATACAAGCGAAGTTCACTAGGCGCAGAACGTTTCGCCAATTCTGTATCTGGGTTTCCATAAGGAAGAGCAATTACTTGATCACCTGATGTAGCAAGCAGTAAGCGGGATAGCCACTCTTTCGCAATTAATTCACCAGTCGTATCTGCGCCATTTGCCAACTTATATCCATCAGCCATATCGGCAACTTCATCTAAAAGCTCACCATCAATAACCCAAGTGCGCGGTCCGTTTCTTTTCTGCGCCAGCGCCTGCCCCAAACGTCCAGTAGAAAGCAGATCTCTTGTTAATTCATCATTTCGAAATGTGCCATCAAAGAGTTGATGTGGCTTGCTGGTTAAATAAATAGTATTTGCGGAAGCTTGCGCTGTTGGAATAAAAGTGAAGAGCAGAGAAGTAAGAAATAGAAAATAGCTTGACTTTTTCACTGTGCATCCAATTCAACAGATGCTTCAGTACGTGCAATTAACTTCTTCTCATCGGGATAAGCCAATCGATCTACGATCTCAGATAACGGGAACCAGCCGACTTCATCGACTTCACTTTCTTGAGGAGCCAATGTGCCGCCAGTTTCACGAAAGAGATAGTGGTGAACTGTTTTATGAATTCGCTTACCACCGGCCATAAACCAGAAATCGATAACCCCTAAAGCTCTTTCAATCGATGATTCGATTCCAGTCTCTTCGGCTACTTCACGCAGAGCTGCTTGTTCGGGCGTCTCACCCTCTTCAATATGTCCTTTTGGAAGGGACCATAAGATTCTTTTGCCAGATACGTCTTTATGATCGATACGACCAATTAATAGACCGTTCTTACCGCTGTGATCGACAACAAGTCCGCCAGCTGAAACTTCATCAACGCGCTTGGCATAACTCTTGGCAGGAGGTCGTGGTTGCTTCGTCGCCGCATCTTTAGGCGCAGCAGCGCCAGGCGTTGTTGAGCCATTTGTAAGTGGGGCGCGATGTGCGGGGCGTTTACGCCTGCGCTTCTTCTTCGTACCTTCGCTGCCCGCACCAGGTGCCGGGGTCATAGACCTAGGGTACTGCTCTAACCTTATCTATTGTGACGAGTGCATTAGGAGCCGCAGGAGAAGTTGCGATCGCATCTCTCATAAAACGGGCGCCCCTTGCCAGTTCACTAGCCCAAAGCTTTGCCGCACAAGGATTTCGCCTCGCGCTAGTTGGCGGGCCCGTGCGTGATGCGCTTCTTGGAAGACTTGGAAATGATTTAGATTTCACAACAAATGCAAAACCTGAAGAGACGAAAAAGATTCTGCAGAGTTGGGCAGAAAATATTTGGGAGACTGGAATTGAATATGGAACTGTTGCGGGAAAACGTGGCGACACAACTGTTGAAGTAACAACTTACCGCAGTGAAAGCTACGACTCAGAAAGTCGTAAACCTGAAGTTGTTTATGGCGAAAGCATTGTAGGAGATTTATCGCGACGAGATTTTACGGTAAATGCAATGGCGCTAGAGTTAACTACAAGCGTTCCCGAATTTATAGATCCCTATAACGGTTTAGAAGATTTAGCAAAGCAGATACTTCGCACACCAACAACGGCAGAAAATTCTTTCTCCGATGATCCATTGCGCATGATGCGGGCTGCAAGATTTGCCAGCCAACTTGGATTTGAAATTGCACCAGATGTTCTGCAGGCCATGAAAGATATGGCAGGGCGAATCTCAATAATTTCAGCCGAAAGAATCCGCGATGAATTTACTAAGCTATTAATGTCTCCCCGCCCCCGGCTTGGAATTACAATTTTAGTTGAGACCGGCCTTGCCGAGATCGTGCTTCCGGAAATTCCAAAACTACGTTTAGAAATAGATGAACACCACCACCATAAAGATGTTTACGAGCACTCAATAACAGTTCTAGAACAAGCAATCGCTCACGAAGATCGACTAGGTGGACCAAATTTGATTATCCGCTTAGCTGCGCTATTGCACGATATTGGTAAACCAAAGACACGAAGCCTGATTGCTGGCGGCGGAGTTTCATTTCATCATCACGAGATAGTTGGCGCGCGCCTTGCCAAGTCGCGCTTAAAAGCTTTACGTTTTGATGGCGACACTATTGATCAAGTAGAAACTCTAGTAGCGCTGCACTTACGGTTCCATGGCTACGGCGATGGCGAATGGACAGATTCGGCAGTCCGCAGATATGTGCGAGATGCCGGTGATTTATTAATACATTTACATGTGCTCACTCGCGCTGATTGCACCACACGCAATATAAAGAAAGCCGAACGCTTAGCAAAGGTATACGACAGCCTCGAAGCGCGCATTGCAAAGTTGATGGAGCAAGAAGAGCTATCCAAGATCCGCCCCGATCTTGACGGAGCTCAGGTGATGGAGTTGCTACAAATCAAACCTTCGGCGGCGGTCGGTAAAGCTTTAGATTTTCTCTTAGAGTTACGTTTAGAAAATGGACCACTCGGTGAAGAACGTGCAACTAAAGAGTTACTTGAGTGGTGGCGCAAAGAAAACTCGACTGCTAAGTAGTCCTAAGCCTGCAGTTAAGTAAACCAGCGCAACGATTAGCGGAACCAAGAAGTTATCTCCAGTATCGGGGAGTAATAGCGCTGCGATCACAGCACCGGAGACGATCGCGCCATTAACAACAACGTCATAAACAGAAAAGACTCGGCCACGATAAATGTCATCGATTTTAGATTGCACCAGAGCATCGTTGGTAACTTTTAAACTTTGGCCGAAGAGAGCGGTAATAATCGCTGCCAAGGCCAACGTCGCTGGTGTTCTAATAAAGACAATAAATAAAGGCCCTAGCGCGCTTGCTATTAACGAAAGACGCATCCATCTGTGACGGCCCATCTGTCGAACACCGTAAGGCGCGATAACTGCACCAACTACAAAACCGCAGGCCGCTAAAGACAATGTGAAACTTAAACCTGCTAATCCCGCTTCACTATCTAACGGATCATTAAAGGTATTTCGTTCCAACAACAAAGCAATTAAAGTTAAAGCAGTAATTCCGCCACGGTGAATTGCTACTGCCGCGATGCCGCGAGCAGCATCGACATGTTGGCGAAGAAAGTTAAGACCTTCTCGCATCTCAATGAGCCCTTGCGTAAAACTAGCTTCCTGTATCTCATGATCAAGCGGTCCTATTTCACGCTTCTTTAACTTTGAGGCAAATAGCGCAGCCAATAGATATCCAGCAGCACCTGCGAGAATTATGAATCCATCGGCATGATCTGCGGTTGTCAGGCCATTAATTAAGCGGCGTAACCCCAATCCGATTCCACCCCCCAGAACAACCCAGACAGAACCACCAGTGACCGCAAGAGCGTTTGCGCTGATTAGCGATTTACTTTCAATCATCAGTGGAATACCTGCTGATAGACCAGCAAGGATTAATCTGTTAACTCCGAAAGCGATTAAAATAAAAATTGTTAACTCAATACCGGTTCGTCCCTGAAAGATCAAAAGTGCAACCAAAGTTAAAGTCAGCGCACGAAGTAAATTGGAGTAAGCAATCGCACGCTGGCGCGAAATACGATCTAAAATTGTTCCGACAAACGGTCCGATAACCGAATAAGGAAGCAACACAACAGCGAAAGCTAATGCGGCGCTTAAGGCATTTGCCTGTCTCTCTGGCGAGAAGAGAACAAAAGAGGCCAACGCACTTTGAAAAATGCCATCAGTCATCTGCCCAGTCCAGCGAACTCGCAACAACCGCGAGAATTTGCGATCAGTTAAGAGTTCCCAAACGTTCATAGATAAAGGTTAGCCGCGCCAAGTAGTCAGAAGGGGTTTATCCTTGCCCTATTATGAAATCTAAGCGAGCGTTCATTGATTATTCACTCGATAAGCGCGCCACTCTGCTGGCGCTCTTTCGTGGGGTTGTCGATGCCTGCGATGCTGACCCTTACTTAATGCGGGCTGCTAAATATCATGGTGAGAAAACTTCACGTAAATGTCCGGTCTGCAAGAAAGATTCACTCGTTGAACTACGTTACACATTTGGTGATCAATTAGGCCAATTCTCAGGACGCATTAAGACGGAGATTGAATTACTTGAGATGGAGAAAGAGTTCGGCGAATTTTCAGTTTATATCGTTGAAGTATGTCGCGAGTGTTCCTGGAACCATTTATGTGCAACCTACCTATTGGGAGATGGATCTGAACGAAAGCCACCCCGTCGGGTACGCACCTTGGAAGATGATGACTGGGTTAAAGGGTAGCCTTTAGAAATGATCCGCCGAAAGCTCATTCGCTTGGCTATTTTCTTAGCCGGCTTTGGCTTTATCGCAGCCTCCACTCTCTTCGCCTTTGCGTGGTTCACCGTTTCGATCCCAGATGCAAATGCCTATGTAAATAGTCAATCGACGATTATTCAATATTCAAATGGCACCGAGATCGCACGTATTGGTTCGCAGAATCGCCAAATTCTCCCGCTAGCCAAAATCCCTTTAAATTTACGTAACGCTGTAATGGCAGCAGAGGACCGCAACTTCTATTCCAATAAAGCATTTAGCGTCACCGGTATAGCTCGTGCCTTACTCAATAATTTAAAATCAGGTTCGCTAAATGGTGAAGGTGGGTCAACCATCACCCAGCAATATGCCAAGACTGCTTTTCTATCACCTAGCCGCACGATTCAACGCAAGATAAAAGAGCTTGTAATTTCATTAAAACTGGAAAACTCGTTATCTAAAGATCAGATCTTAGAAAATTATTTAAATACTATCTATTTTGGCCGCGGTTCTTATGGCGTTCAAACTGCATCGCAACAATATTTTAACCGTAACGCAAATCAACTGACGCTCTCGCAAGCGGCAGTTATTGCAAGTATTTTGCGTTCGCCAGGTTATTACGATCCATCTCTTTCTAAAGAGAATGAAGCGCGCCTACAGGGAAGATTTAAATATGTAATTAATGGCATGCTGGATAAAAAATGGATCTCTGCAGAAGATGCGGCAAAAGCAAAATACCCAGTTGTTATTCCAAGGACAAAGTCTGGACAGTTAAGCGGACCGAAGGGCCACATTGTCGCAGCTGTTCAAAAAGAGATGGGCAAACTCGGATTTACCGAGGACCAACTCCTCGTTGGGGGTCTTGTAATTAAGACAACATTAAATCAACGCGCTCAACAATCGGCAGTTGATGCTGTAACAAAATTTCGACCAGAAAAAGCCCCCGCAAATTTACATATCGGTTTAGCAGCCGTCCGTCCGGGCACAGGTGAGATAATTGCTATGTATGGCGGAGCTGATTATTTAGTGCGCCAGTTAAACGATGCCACTCAATCAATTGCTCAAGCTGGCTCAACCTTTAAGCCTTTTGCTTTGATTGCCGGCCTGGAAGCAGGTATTCCTCTTACATCTGTATGGAACGGGGATTCGCCACAAGTTTTTGATGATTTAGGAAAACCTTACCCAGTAGCAAATTTTGGAGAAGAAGGTTGGGGCCAATTAAATTTATTGGAAGCAACAGCGCACTCTGTTAACACTGTCTTTGTGCCACTTGGACAAAAAGCTGGACTCGATAAAGTAGTAGATGCCGCTCGCCGAGCAGGAATTCCAGAAAGCGTTGCAATGGTGCCGGCGCCATCAGTCGTACTAGGTGTGGCAAGCCCACACGTTCTAGATGTTGCAAACGCTTATGCAACTTTTGCGGCGCAAGGAATTTACTCAAAACCTTATTTAATTACCTCTGTTACTGGCCCAAATAAGGGCTTGCTATACGAAGGTCAAACTCAAACCCAGGAAGTATTCGCCAAAGATGTAATGGCTGATTTAACTTACGCGCTAAAGGGCGTTGTAACGGGTGGTTCTGGCTATGAAGCGCTCAAGCTTGGACGACCTGCGGCTGGAAAGACAGGTACCAGCCAATCAAATGCATCTGCATGGTTTAGTGGTTACACCCCGCAACTTGCGGCATCGGTTGCCTTCTTCCGCGATAGCGCATCTGAATCACTCAAGGGAATCGGGGGAATGACTACATTAACCGGCGGTTCATTCCCTGCGCGAATTTGGACTGCGTTTATGAAAGGTGCACTAAGAGGTGAACCTGTAATGAGTTTCCCAGCGCCAGCAAATATCGGTGGTTTAGATCCGGTCGTGATGACAAGTGGCGGCGTTCAAAAGCCGAAGGGGTAATTAGTTTTGCAAAAGAAAGCTAGAGCAATTATTGCTCTTGCAATACTTGCCTCGTTAATTAGTTTTATAAAGTTTAGCCATTGCGAAAGTTCGGGCTGGGCAACGCCCGATCAATATATCCACGCCTGTTATTCAGATATACCTGCTTTATTTGGCGAAAGAGGCCTATCTAAAGGCGAATGGGCTTACTCCAACGGATCAGATTCAGTTGAATATCCTGTTGTAACAGGGGCAGTGATGTGGGCGCTGGCGCAAATAACTCCAAGCGGCGGCGACGCAATTAAAAATTATTTTAATATAAATATATTTTTCATCGCACTCTTACTAATTTTGACATCTTTACTTATATATAAATTCCGTCCCGAATATGCATACTTATACCCATTAGCCCCTGCCGGTATCGCATCGCTGTATATCAACTGGGATCTTTGGGCAATTATTTCAATGGTTGTTGCAATTTATTGGTTTGATCGCAAGCAATTAGATCTGAGCGCACTAGCACTTGGCGTTTCTATAGCAACAAAATTTATGCCAGTCTTTCTCTTATTTCCAATTGCTTTTATTTTCTTACGTCGCGCACAGTTAAAGGGTGCGATTCGATATTTATTAATCTGTGCGCTGACTTTCGCAGCGATTAACTTGCCCGTGTATTTAACAACCCCAGAAGGTTGGCTACGTTTCTACCAATTGAATTTATCGCGCGGCTCAGACTGGGGTTCACTCTGGTATGCCTTAACTGCGATAGGAATTCACTTAGCAAATCTAAATTACCTATCAATTCTTATATTGCTCGCAGGTTTTGCTGCAATTGCAATTTATATTCTGGAGCTTCACAACACACCATCGCTGGCATCACTTAGTTTCATTGTCCTAGCAACCGTTATGTGCGCCAGTAAGGTTTACTCTCCGCAATATGTTTTATGGTTGATTCCACTCGCAGTTATTGCACTGACTGATAAAAGCGACTTACATGCTTTCTGGGTCTGGCAAGGTGGTGAAATTATTTATCACATCGCCATCTGGCAACATCTGGCAACAGTTACAGGTGCAAAGTTTGGCTTGCCACTTTATGGTTATGCGATCCTAACCCTGCTGCGAATCGCAACCACGATCTATCTAATTGCGACCCTGGTCCGCCGCGGGCTCAAAACCGGCGCTCAAAACCGGCTTTCCCACAGATCCCTGCGGGAATTTCTCTTTGAAAGCGCTGACAAGTACCCTTAACCCTTCAACGCCAGGCGCCTATCAGGGGCTAAAACGTTGAAAGCACTAACCCTCCTGTCACGGAAATACCGTGGCCGTCTTAGTCCAGAGGAGGTCGGGTTAACGCATGCGTCACTATGAATTAATGGTCATTCTTGATCCAGAACTTGAAGAACGTACAGTCACACCAAGCCTTGAGACATATCTCAAGATCATCAAAGATAGCGGTGGCACCGTAAATAAGCTTGACCTTTGGGGCAAGCGCCGTATGTCATTTGAAATCTTGAAAAAGGGCGAAGGTATTTACGCAGTTGTTGATATGAACTGCGAACCAGCCGCAATCAAAGAGTTGGATCGCCAACTTAATTTGAATGAATCGGTATTGCGCACAAAGGTTATCCGTCCTCTGTAGTTTTCAATTCCACATCAGCTGCGCTGATTGGAAAGAATCCACAGTTAGGGAGCGTTGCTCCTTAATTGTCACTACTTGACGATAATTTATAGCAAGGACTCCACCAGTAGATAAGTCTCAGAGAACTGAGAGAAGAGGTAAAAAATGGCAGCAGGAGATACAACAATCACAATGATCGGCAACCTAGTTGACGATCCCGAGCTTCGATTCACACCATCAGGTGCGGCCGTTGCGAAATTTCGCGTTGCCTCAACACCTCGTTATCTAGATAAGACAACAAATGAATGGAAAGATGGCGAGAGCCTCTTCCTTCAATGTCAGATCTGGCGTCAAGCTGCTGAGAACGTTGCAGAATCGCTAACCAAAGGAATGCGCGTCATTCTCTCTGGTCGCCTAAAGCAGCGTTCATATGAAACTAAAGAAGGTGAAAAGCGCACTGTATTTGAGGTAGAAGTTGATGAAGTTGGTCCATCACTACGTAACGCAACTGCAAAAGTGACTCGTGCACAACGCGCAGGCGGAACAGGTGGCGGATTCTCTGCACCAGCTGCAACCGGCGGAGAATCATTTAACGATGATCCTTGGGCTGCTGCAACAACTACAAGCGCAGGCGGCGGATGGGCAACCACCACCTCCGAAGAACCACCCTTCTAAACCTAAATAAACCTATCCATCCATTCCTAGCCTCAACAGCTAGGGCCCACTTAAAAGGAGCACCACAATGGGAGCAAGAAATAACCGGAACCTCAAGGAACCGAAGAACAAGGGCGCAAAAGCTGCTGCCCTAAATAAGAAGTTCAAGAAGAAGCCTTGCAGCTTCTGTCGCGACAAGGTGACTTATATCGATTACAAAGATATCGCCACCCTTCGCAAGTACATCTCAGATCGCGGCAAGATCCGCGCTCGTCGCGTCACTGGCGCATGCACACAACACCAACGCTCGGTTGCAACAGCTGTTAAGAACAGCCGCGAAGTTGCACTCTTGCCTTACACATCGACAGCTCGCTAAGGGGGAATGACAAAATGAAACTCATCCTTACTCGCGAAGTTACAAAGCTCGGCTCAGCCGGCGATGTAGTAACTGTTAAAGATGGCTACGCACGCAACTTCTTGTTGCCACGTGGCGTTGCAATCGCATGGTCGCTTGGTGGCGAAAAGCAGATCGAAGGAATCCGTCGCGCTCGCGCTGCACGCGAAGTCCGCGATATCGATCATGCTAAAGAGATCAAGGCATCACTTGAAAAGACTGCATTTACCATCAATGTAAAAGCTGGCACTGCCGGCCGTCTCTTCGGTTCTGTCACAGATAAAGATATTGCGGCGGCCATCAAGGCAGCAGCAGGTGTTGATATCGATCGGCACAGCATCAAGACTGCTGGACATATCAAGAAGGCTGGAGATCACTCAGTAAAGGTTTCGCTGGCACATTCAGTTGTTGCAGCAGTTACAGTTACAGTGGTTGCAGTTAAGTAATTTAAATAAAATAAACCCCGGCCGCTGTAATTGCGGCCGGGGTTTATTTTTTGCCAAAAATTATAGCCAGCCAGATTTTTTAAACTTCCTATATAAAAGAGCGGTGACCAAAATCAGAGCGCCGATCACCACGGGATAGCCAAATTGCCAGCGTAATTCAGGCATTACATC
>Ga0114968_10001859_pt1 | contig 16291 bp, 13 predicted proteins | sample M_130807_EF_Meta_FD_87020 | JGI IMG/M metagenome (GOLD analysis project Ga0114968, IMG submission 87020) | Freshwater microbial communities from Lake Montjoie, Canada to study carbon cycling - M_130807_EF_MetaG | ecosystem: Environmental > Aquatic > Freshwater > Lake | place: Lake Montjoie...
ATCGGGCCTAAATTCCTGAAGTCCTCGGTGGGCTTTGGTGGCTCCTGCTTCCAGAAAGACGTGCTCAATCTCATCTATCTCTGCGGTCATTTCGGCCTGCCGGAAGTCGCCGCCTACTGGGATCAGGTGATCAAGATGAACGACTGGCAGAAGCACCGCTTCGCCGAGCGGGTGCTGCACACCCTGTTCAACACCGTCACCGGCAAGCGCATTGCGGTGCTGGGGTTCGCCTTCAAGAAGGACACCAACGACACCCGCGAGTCCGCCGCCATCTCCGTCTGCCAGGATCTCATCGAAGAACGCGCCAAGCTCTCGGTCTATGACCCGAAGGTCGGCACCGCGCAGATCTGCCAAGATCTCGGCATCGACAGCAATCATCCCAACGTCGAGTTCGCCACCAGTGCAGTACAGGCTGCCGTCGGCGCCCATGCGCTGCTGGTGCTCACCGAATGGGATGAATTCCGCAAGCTCGACTTTGAGACCATCTACAAGTCCATGGTGAAACCCGCCTGGATCTTTGACGGTCGCAGTCTGCTGGACCACGCGAAGCTGCGTCAAATCGGCTTCAAGGTGTACAGCATCGGCAAGCCGCTGCCGAGCGAACTCCCGGCGTAACGCCGGCTTTTGCAGATTCGAATTCTGAATCATCACCGCACAGCGGTGACGCGCTACCCAACACCCTCATCCCAAAAAAATATGGCCCCCTCATGCCCAGGCACTATGGAACTCTGTGAACGTACCTACTCGCCCGAGCCTCTGCTGGGCAGTCCGATGAAATTGATCCAAGCCCTGGGCGCAGACCTCATGGCAGGCCGTGAACTCGCCTGGCGGCTATTTATGCGCGATCTTAGCGCGCAGTATCGCCAGACCTATTTCGGCTTTGTCTGGGCCTTTCTGCCACCGCTGGTCGCCTCTCTCACGTTCATCTTCCTGAACTCCCAGGGCATCATCGCGATTGACACGGGCACCGTGCCCTACGCTGCCTTTGCGATGATGGGCACGCTGCTGTGGCAGGGCTTTGTGGATGCCATCACCGCTCCGGTGCAGACGCTGAGCGCAGCCAAACCGATGCTGTCCAAGATCAACTTCCCGCGTGAGGCCATCCTGCTGGCAGGCTTCTACATGGTGCTGTTCAACTTTGCCGTGCGCATGGTGCTGCTCGTGGGCGTCATGCTCTGGTGGCAGGTGCCGGTGGGCCTTGGGCTGGCCTTCTTCCCTGTGGCGCTCGCGGGCCTGCTGCTCACGGGCACTGCCATCGGTCTGGCGCTGGCCCCCATCGGCACCTTGTATGGGGATGTCTCCAAAAGCATCCCCATCTTCGCCCAGTTCCTCATGCTGCTGACACCGGTGGTATATCCTGCCAGAACAGAGGGGCTGGCAGGATGGCTGGCCACCTGGAACCCCATCTCGCCATTGATCGTGACCGCCCGCGAGACGCTTTCGGGCCAGGACCTCACCCTGCTCCTTCCCTTCACCATCATCACCGTCGCCTCGCTCATCGTGGCCTTCGGTGGACTGATCGCCTTCCGTCTCGCCATGCCTCACCTCATCGCCCGCATGGGCGGCTAATCATTCCCCCCTTCACCGTCATGTTGACCACTGCCACTCCCATTGAAAAACCACTGAACGCCAGCCGTTCCGCTGGTGCCGCCGCCCTTGCGCCTGTCCGGTCAGACGATGTGCTGGTCGATGTCCGACATGTCTCCAAAAAATTCTGCCGTGATCTGAAGCGTTCCCTTTGGTACGGCATCCAGGATGTTTTGACCGAAATGAATCCGTGGCAAAAAGCCACCGCTTCAAACAAAGACGGTGCCCTGCCAAATGAAAATGATCTGCGCCCCAGCGAGTTCTGGGCCGTCCATGATGTTTCCTTTCAGCTACGCCGCGGTGAATGTCTCGGCCTCATCGGTCACAATGGCGCTGGTAAGACCACCCTGTTGAAAATCCTCAACGGCCTCATCAAGCCTGACTCCGGCTCCATCACCATGCGTGGCCGCGTCGGAGCCTTAATCGCCCTCGGCGCGGGGTTCAACCCGATCCTCACCGGCCGGGAGAACATCTACATCAACGCGGCGATTCTTGGCCTTAGCAAAAAGGAGATCGACGCCCAGCTCGACAGCATCATCGACTTTGCCGAGATTCGCGAATTCATCGATTCACCGGTGCAGACCTACAGCTCCGGCATGCAGGTCCGACTTGGCTTCGCCGTCGCCACCGCCATGAAACCGGATGTGCTGATCCTCGATGAAGTGCTCGCTGTAGGCGATGCCGCCTTCCGTGCCAAGTGCTTCAAACGCATCGGTTCCATCGCCCGCGACTGCGCCATCATCTTTGTCTCCCATGACCAGAGCCAGATGGCGCGCATCTGCACCCACGCCATGCTCATGGCTGCCGGACGCAGCCTTTATCATGGTTCCACCACGGAAGCCATCGACCGCTACAACACCCTGCAGGCCGCAAAATCCAGCACCCAGTGTACGCTGCAAACGCATGACGCCATCCAATCCGTCACCTTTGACGAAAGCTCCGCTCAAATGAAGGTGCAGGCCGGCTCTTCTCTTGTCATCAAGCTGCGCGTCAAATCAGAGCAGTGCCTGCCTGTTGGCATCGCCTTCATCAATTTCATCGACCTCGCAGGCACCACCTCCGGGCAGGCCGACTTCTCCGCACGCCTCGACGTCATTCCTGAAGGCAGCTCCGAACTGTCTCTGACCATCGACCGCGTCGATCTCGCGCAGGGCATCTACTCCCTGAACCTGGCCATCTTCGCCAGCAACAAGCAGGAAACGCTCGTCCACGCCGTGGGCTACGCTCAGGTCACCGTCGAAGGCGCGCCCTACATGTGGTGCGCTTACAAGATGCCTGTCCGCGAGATCGAGACCACCACCGCAGCCTGATACTCCTATGAGAATGCTGATCTTCGAAAACGCCAAGCTCGTGGCTGAAGCCATCGCCGTGTTCGGCATTCTCCTCCTTTTCTGGCGGCATCCGGCCATGCAGAAAACTCGCCAGCTTTCCGGTCTGCGACCTCTCATGATTGCCGTGGCCGTCTTCTTCGTGGTCGAGGCCACCGCGCAGATCACCACGCGTGATCAATACAAGTATCCTCAGAAGCATGAGCCCTTTCCCTTCACCCGCTGGGCCATGTTTGCCGGCTTCACCCACTCCCTAGAATCTGCCAACCTTTACGACTGGCGCGGCCTCACCTCAGTGGGCCAGCCCGTGGAGATCAATCCCGCACGCCTGTTTGTCACACCGAACACTACGACTTTGTTCACCAAGACGCATGCCCTGGGCGATCAAATTCCCACCGACGGGCAGCCGGCGGAACAATCGGTCACTCAGGCCTTGAATGCCTTCGCGGCAGGACTCCTCGCCCGACACAACCAGCTTCATTCGGAACAGCCGGTGGTCTGCGTCGAACTCTGGAAGCGCACCCTGCCGCTGCACCAAGGCGCAGTCGTTCCCGCCGCCTTCGCCACCCCCGGCAGCTCGCTTGTTTACACCTTCACGCCCGCCAAGCCATGATCTTCAAACAAGGCACCACCTTTCATTTCGGCCTAGCTCGGATATTAGTTTATACCATCCTGCTGATCGACCTGCTAGTGGACAACCTGCCCGCGCTGGCCGCCATGCCTGCGGAGGCCTTCCTGGCACGCGGCGTCCTCGCCTGGCTGCCCACCTCCTGGCTGCACACCATGCTGGAAGGCCCCTTCCTCCAAGCTTTCTCTCTGATCTACGGCACTGTCCTGTTGCTGGGCCTCTGCGGCGTTGGCAGGGCCTGGTTGATCACCGGTCTCGCCCTTCTCTGCACCACCTTCTTCCATGGTCTGGCACGCGGTTATGGCGGCCACGTCAATCATCAGGAGCTGATCATGCTCCACGCACTGTTCTTCTTCCTCAGCAGCCAGTCCTTCACCGCTGTGTCATTGAACTCGATGCTCTGGAAGAACGCTCCGAAACCAGCCAGCGAATCCGACGACGCCACCAGCCGCTTCATGCTGCGGGCTCTGTGCTTCTGGATCCTGCTGACCTATTTCTTCATCGGCATGGCCCGCCTGCAGACCTCCGACTGGCGCATTTATGGCACCAATGCCATGACCTTCTACGCCATCCAGCACAGCTCCAAATGGAACTACTGGAACATCAGCCTCGCTCGCAATCTCCTCCACCAGCCGCTGTTCGAGATCTTCCTCAAAGTGGCCTTCCCCATGGCCACCATTCTTGAACTGGCCACCCCTTTCATCGTGCTCGTACGCCGTCTGGTCTGGCCCGTCGTCATCTCTCTCTGGCTCTTCCATCTCTCGATCTTCCTCTGCATGAACATCTTCTTCTGGCAGAACATGCTGCTCCTGCTGCTGCCAGTGCTGGGTTGGTATGTGGACCGCAAGTGGATGCCCTCCACCGAATCCGGCAAACCTTTGCTGGTGTTTTATGATGCCGCCTGCGGTCTGTGCGATGGTTTCATTCGCCATGTGGCCAAAGCCGACAAGGCCGGCCTCATCCGCTTCGCACCGCTCAATGGCATGACCGCTCGCGAACACCACATCGAGCTTCCCGAACAGCGCGCCGAGTGGACCATCATCGTCGTTGACGACGGCAAGGTCATGGACCGCTCGGACGCCGTCCTGCACATCCTCAGCAAAACTTCCCTCTGGGCCGACATCGCCGATCTCGCCACGGTCGTCCCCCGTTTCATCCGCGACGCCATCTATCGCAAAGTCGCCCGCTGGCGCCATCTCATGCCGCTCAAGACTGATGCCTGCGAAATCCCCTCTTTGGAGATGCGTCGCAAGCTGCTGCCCTGATCGCCCCTCGGCCCCCATTTCCTGTTCAGGCAGAACTTCATTCAAGCTCTGCCGCAGTCTTCTGAAACCAAGCCAAGCACGAACCCACCTACCTATGAATATTGTCATCACCGGCGTGACCGGATTCCGCAACCGAGGCGTTGAAGCTTTGGTTCGTCCTACCATCCAGCAGCTGACCAAACGCCATCCTGAAGCCTCGATTCAGGTCGTCACCTGGTCCCCTGGCTACGATGCAGCAAGACTCCCTGACTCACGCGTCAGCTACCTGCAGGACTCCTATCTGCAAAGTGGCAGCTGGCGCAAGCCCGCCGGCTCCACCGGCCCCACGCTCATTCAGCTGGTCGCCAAGCGCGCCTCACAGAAATTTCTCAAGCCGGCTGCACCTAAAAAAGCAGAAGCCGGCAAACCCGATCTCGAAATGCCGTTCGACAAGGCTGACCTCGTGATCGTCAGCGGCGGCGACCTGTTCAGCTCAGACTACGGCACCGCCTCGCTGAATCACTTCTGCTCACCCGTTCATTGGGCCCTGCAAAACGACGTCCCCATCGCTCTCATCGGACAATCCGTCGGTCGCTTCAAATGCGATGAAGACGCCGCCATCTGGAATGAAGCCGAGAAGAACGCCTCTCTCATCACGCTGCGCGAGGCCAGCTCCCGGAATTATCTGACCGAAAAGCTTGGCTCACCCGCCAGCCGCCTGCCCGTCACGGCAGACACCGCATTCCTGCTCGAACCCGACACCACACTCGCGGAGCAGCACATGCCCGCCAGCGAAGGCCCTTGGGTCGCTCTCTCCATCAGCGAATCCATCTGTGGCTGGACGGGCAACAATTACGAAGCCCACCGTGAGGCATGGGTGCAGTTGATCAAGCTCATGCTGGATCGCTGGAACGTGCGCATCGCGATCATCCCGCATGTGCAGGAACCCGGAGCTGATGACCGCGTCGTCTCTTCCTGGATTGCCCGCGAGCTCGGCTTCGACCGGCGGGTCCGCGTGTTTGGTGAGGACTTGAGCGCCGCCGAATTCAAAGGCCTGGTCTCCCGCAGTGAGATGGTCGTCGCTGAGCGCATGCACGCTGCCATCGCCGGCCTTTCGACGGGCCGTTGCACGGTGCCCGTGGGTTACTCCATCAAAGCCGAGGGTATCACCGCCGCCGTCATGGAAGGTTCTTCCATGAACTCCTCCGATCTCGTGATCCCAGTCTCCGATCTCTTCAATGTCTCCTCCGCCTTTGCCAAGCTCGACAACGCCTGGCAGAACCGTGAAGCCTATGCAGCAGCGGCCGCACACGGCTCCGTCAAACAAAAGGCGCTGGCCTTGAAGAACTTCGAAATGATCGACGCGCTGCTGAGCAAAGCAGCTTGATCATCTCATCACGAACGTGCTCCCCATGAACCACCGTTCCAAGCTGCTGGTGATCTCAGAAGTGGGCTGCGGCCCACCCTTCCTGGGCAACCGGGCGCGGGTAAAGTCCTTGATCGGGGAGCTGAAATCTTTGGGCTTCGAGATTCACTTCGCCGGAGTCAATATGACTCCGGAGGAGAAGGCGGGAACCCTGCATTGCGTGGACCGCTGGGCCTGGGATTTTTCCTTTGCCGGCAGGAATACGATCAGCGAACGGCTCCAGCGCCGCTGGAACAAATTCATGGGCAGCGACAAACACCTCCGCCAGGGCACCGATGTCTCTGTTGATCGCTGGATGCAGCATCGCTGGATGGATGAAGCCAAAGCACTGCAACGCCGTGAAAAATACGACGTGGTGCTGGTGGAGTACGTTTTCCACTCGGCCTTCCTCGAATGTTTTCCCGACTGCCTGCGCATTCTGGACACGCATGATGTCTTCTCCAATCGCAATCAGCGCCTGGCAGAAGCTGGCATTGCAGATCAGTGGTTCTCCACCCACGAAGCGGACGAGGCCCACGCCTTGAAGCGCGCTGACCGCATCCTCGCCATCCAAAACAAAGAGGCGGGCGTCTTCCGTTCGCTCGCTGGCGAGCAGGCCGCCGTCTTCACCGTGGGTCACATCAGCGACACTGAGCCTCTAAAACTTCCCAGCAGCGGCTCACCACGCATCGGCTATCTGTCATCGGACAATCCGCTGAACTTCAAATCGATCTCGTGGTTCCTGAAGGAAGTCTGGCCGCAGGTTCACGCCCGCACCCCCGCCGCAGAGCTGCACATCGCCGGTGGCATCTGCCGCCTGCTGCCCGCATTTGAAGGTGGCAAACTGCACGGCCCGGTGTCCTCCATCCGCAGCTTCTATGACAGTGTGGATTTCACCATCAACCCGATGCGGGCAGGCACGGGGCTGAAGATCAAGACCATTGAATCCATGGCCTACGGCCGCGCCACCATCGGCACCTCCGTGGCCTGTGAAGGCATTGAAGACTACGTGGGCAGAGGCTTGGAAATGACCGACAGCAGCGCGGACTTCACCGAGGCCTGCCACAAGTACCTTGATGACCGCAGTGCTGTTCAAGAAGGCGCGCGCCAAGCGGTCGCAGCCGTCGAGGAAATGAACACCTGCTGGCGCAACGATCTGCGCTCCGCGTTTTCCCGCTCATCCAGTTCTTTCCAATGAACTCATCCATCTCTCATCTCGGCTATGTCCGTGAAACCTGGGGCCACATGTCCGCCGTCAGCGGATTCGATGCTCTCTTCACGGCCTTAAAGGCGCAGCATCCGGCGGAAGTGAGCGACCTGCCACTGCCGCCTGAACCACCAGCTCCTGGTATGGGCAGCCGGTTGCTCGCGAAGGCACGCCGTCTCGCTGGCCTGGCAACACATTTACCCAGCGCTCCCAGCCCGTTTGTGGGAGTCCGTCATGAAAAGGCCGCACTGAAGGTGCTGCGGTTCCTCCGCGGGCGCCCCGGCTCGCTGGCCCTGCTGTCTGCGGGAGAGAATCAGCTCGGGGCCACGCTCTGCCAGGCACCTGCGGATTTGCAGCAGCGTCTGGTGGTGTGCTTTCACCAGCCTCCTTCCTGGCACCGGCTGCACTGGCAGCAACCTGCGGCCTATGCCAAGCTCGGCGGCATCATCACCCTCTGCGATGAGCAGAGTGACTTCTTTGAAGCACTCACTGACAAACCCGTGCTCAAGATCAATCATGGTGTGGACCTCAGTTTCTTCCGTCCTGGCACCGCCACACCGTCCGTCTCGCCACGGCTGCTTTTTGTCGGCCAGTGGCTGCGTGACTTCTCCACGCTCGCTGACAGCATGGATCTCATCTGGCAGTGGCGGCCGGATGTGACGCTCGACTGCGTGGTGCCGCGCGGAGCGCGGAACAGTGACGCGCTCATGCGGCTGGCGCGGGATCAACGCGTGCGCTGGCATGCGGGCCTGAGCGCTGAAGCGCTGCGGGGGCTCTACCAAAACGCGACGCTGTTGTTTCTCCCTGTGGTGGACGCCACCGCCAACAATGCCGTCATCGAGGCACTTGCCTCCGGACTGCCGGTGGTCTCCTCCAACGCAGGCGGTCTGCAGGACTACCTGCCGGCAGGATGCGGTCTGCTGGCGCGCCCACACAACGCCAAGTCCCATGCCGACGCCGTGCGTGAGATGATCGGCACCCCTGCGGCACTGACGGCAGCGCGGCAAAACTGCCGTGAGCAGGCCACTAAGCACCTCGACTGGCAGCAGATCGCCGGGGATCTCTGGCGCAATCTCCGTCATCTAGCGCAGCGTGCGGATTCAGCTGCTGCGCCGTCCGCTTTGGCAGCCTCGCAGCCTGCTTGCGCTGGAAGCATTTAGCGGGTTCAGCATTCGGCCTCTGCGGCCGCATTCACTTCAAAATGAAAGTCGTCATCTGCCACAATGATTCGCCCAAGGATGTCGGTGGCGTTTCCACCTGGCTGCAGCGCACGGCACCGCTGCTGCGGGCGGCTGGATTTGAGGTGATCGTGCATCTGCTGCGCCATGGCAACGAGGCCGGCGCCAATGAGCAGGCGCTGCGCGGCCTGGGCATCACTTGCCGCTCCGCCGCATGGCCGATCTCCACCGACACCGCAGCACAACTGCTGTGGAAATGGGCGCAGCAGGACCGGCCTGACATCTACATCCCCAATGCCATCGTGCCCGCCTACTACACCGCCGCTCATGTGAAAGCCTGTGGCGGTGTGACGCTGGGCGTCCTGCATTCCGATGACAGCATGTATCATGGCATTTTAAACCAGTTCGTGAACGGACCGCAGGAATGGCGCTTGTCCGGTGTGGTCGCCGTCTCCAAGTTTTTGGACACGCTCGTCGGACCGGCGATCTCCGGCCACCTGCGGCAGGTCATTCCCTGCGGTGTGCCCGTGCCGGAGCGCACCGCCGCCAGACCAAAGGATGTTTTCCGCCTCGTGTATCTTGGCCGGCTGGTGAACGAACAGAAGCAAATTGAAGCAACGGCCGCAGCACTATGCCGCGTAGCCACGCAGCACAAGCAGGTGGAAGCCTGGATCATCGGTGACGGATCACAGCGCGAGCAAGTCGCCGATATTTTGGTCGCCAAATCACCGCAGAGCCGGGTGAAACTGCTGGCCCCGATCCCAAGCAGCCAGGTCTATGAAGTGCTGGCGCAATGCCACGGTCTGGTACTGCTCTCTGACTACGAAGGGCTGCCGGTGTGTGTGATGGAAGCCATGGCCGCCGGAGTGGTGCCGGTCTGCATGCAGATGCAGAGTGGTGTCGGTGAACTCGTCAAAGATGGCCAGACCGGCCTGATTGTGACTGACAGAGACGCGAGCTTTGACCGGGCCATCGCGACGCTGAGCACCGACCTCACCCTCTGGGAAAAATTGTCTGCTGCAGCCAGAGCACGAATCGCAGCAGATTTCTCCGTGGAGCAGGCCACTGCGCGGTGGATTGAACTGCTGCATAAGGCTGCGGCAGAAGCCCGCTTTGACGCAGCACGGGCGCGGAAACAGAAATGCACCCTGCCCCCCCGCCCGTCCTCCCTGCGCCAGTATGACGTGCGGCACGGACTAGTGGACAAGCTGCGCCACTCACCGCAACGCGTGCGGCTGGGCGCGCTGAAGCATCGCATGATTTCCTGCCTCCGTGGCCTGCTCGCAGGTGCCGGGGCCTGAACTCCCTCCATCAACACAAACTCCTGTTCACCCCATGATTCTGGAACGCATCATCACTCTGGCCAGCAGCAAGGTCCGGCTCGATTTTCTGGCCATGGAGCGCTCGCTGCGGGCCACAGGCTGCGATCTGCCGCTCGAAGTCATCCCCTACAATGACGAGCGCTTTGCGCTGCCGAACAACAGCTCGTGGATTGAGGAGCCGGAGTTTTACGCCTGGATCGCCCGCCGCTGCGCGCACCCGATGATGCGCAAGTACCTGCCGCTGACGATGAGCAACTACCAGTACTGCGACAGCGACATCGTGTTTCTCAGCGACCCAAGCATAGTGCTGCAGGACCACTCAGGCTTTGTGGTGGCCTGCACGGAATGGAACAAGCCGCAGTGGACCGTGTGCCCCGAGTCCAAGGCCTTCCTGGCCGAACGCTGCTCCACATGGCAGCAGAAGGTTTTTTGTGCCGGGCAGTATGCCTGCGACCGCGCGCTATATACACAGGCCAGTCTGGTCGAGTTTGCGGAGCGTCCGGCCAACCAGGCGGCGTGCCTGCATTTCTCGCTGCATGACCAGCCTGGCACGAACCTCTTTGTGCTGAGCACCGATGTGGCGATGACGAATCTCACGCTGCCGCCCCACAAGATGGAGTCCACCTGGGCGGGAGACTACCCCGGCAGCTACGCCCACCTCTGGGAAACTCCCGGCAGCAAACCCTACCTGATGCACTGGGCGGGCGGCTTGCTGGATGAGCCTAAACCCGTCAACGATCTGTTCTTCCAGTTCCTCACCCGTGCCGAAAGGCAGGAGTGGGATGATCAACTCGCGGCGCGGCGCAGCGCAGCCGCCAAGCGCGGGCGCTGGCCCCTGGGCGTGCGTGTGCTCAATCAACTGGTGGGTCTGGTGGACAAACGCTTCTGGGTCCAGTGCCGTCCGGTCACTGCGTGAGTCGCTGAACCACCGCCACCGCCAGAACAAACGATCATGACGGGCATTCTCTCCATCAACGACCCCACGCAAACTGGCGGACTGGCCAGCTACCAGCGCCAACTGGCGGCGGCCATGTCGGAGCTGGGGCTTCAGGGCTGGTTTGGCTTTGTGCAGACACCGGACTGCGGGCCGACACACCCCATCTCGTGGCGCAAAACCAAGCTGACGTCCAAACTGCCTTGGAAGGTGCTGCGCAGCATCTTCTACAAGCTGGGAGCCCGCCCCGCCCTGCATGGCGCACTGGCACAACTGGCCGGCAAGGCGTGGCCCGAAGCCGCGTTCAACGGAGCCATTGAGGGCACGGGACAGCTCCACTTTGTGGGCACCGGCTGGGACTTCATCGGCCTGGCGGCAGCGCGGCTGGCCAGAAAGAAAGGCATGGGCTTCACAGTCTGGCCTGCAGTGCATCCGGGCGACTGGGGCGATGACCAAATCGACGTGCACCTTTACCGCCAGGCGGACACGGTGTTTTGCCAAAGTGATTACGAACGCAACCATCTCGCGGCGCTGGGCGTGCCTGAGCCAAAGCTGGTGCGCTGCGGACTGCCCCCCATGTGCCGCGAAGACGGCGATGGTGCGCGGCTGCGCAGCCGCCTGATGATCGGCGACCGCCCGGCAGTTTTGTTTCTGGGACGCCGTGATGCAGGCAAAGGCTACCCCGCCCTGCTGGATGCCTGGCCGCTGGTGATCCAGCAGTGCCCGGATGCCGTGCTGCTGCTGGCGGGCCCGGGCGGTGCGGATGAGGCGCGGCTCGCAAACATTTCCGCCGAGAACGTGCGCGATCTCGGCTGCCCGTCGGAAGCAGAGAAGGCAGACGCCTACGCAGCCTGCGACATGTTCTGCCTGCCTTCAGCACACGAGTCCTTCGGGATCGTGTACGTGGAGGCCTGGTCCTACGGCAAACCAGTCCTTTGTGGCACCGCTCCAGCAAGCCGAGAACTTGTGGAGCATGGTGTCACGGGTGTGTGGGCTGATCAACAGCCGCAGCAGCTGGCCGCCAGTCTGCTGCGGCTGTTGATGCATCCCGTTGAATGCCGCCGCATGGGTCAGGCGGGTCTGGCTCATCAACGCCGGAACTACACGACCGCACAGACCCTGGCCTGCCACCTGCAGGCTTGGCACCAATGCCGGACCTACGCGACCGTGCAGACGGCCAGCAGCCACCTGCAGGCGTGGAAAACTGCCGCCCCAAACTTAACTCAACGAGCTTCCGCATGACTGACGTCACCATCATCATACCCACCTGCAACCGTCCCGCCGATCTTGCTCGCTGCCTGCACGCCCTGTTGCCACAGCTGGAGCAGCATCCCTGCGAAGTGATCGTGTCTGATGACAGCCGTGACGACCGCACCCAGGCCATGCTGCGCGCCGAGTTTCCCTCGGTCAAAATCACCACCGGTCCCCGGAGCGGCCCTGGGGCGAACCGCAATGCGGGTGCGCAGCAGGCATCCGGCGAGTGGTTGATCTTCATCGATGACGATGTGATTCCCTCCCCCGGTTTCCTGCAGGCGTATTGCACGGCCTTCGCGTGCGTAACGAGCCAGAACATTTTCCATGGGCTGACCCAGGCCACGCCTGAAAAAAGCTCCCTGCTCTGGGAAGCGCCGGAAGTGCTGGGGCCGCTGCCCTGCTTTCCTTCATGCAATTTTGCCATCCGACGGCAGTTGTATGAAGAGTCTGGCGGCTTTGATGAACGCTTCAATCCTTCCTTTGAGGACATTGAATTCTCCTCGCGGCTGCAAGGCCAGGGAGAAACCTGTGGATTTGTTGCCGCTGCCGTCGCCCAGCATCCGCTGCGGCCGCTGCCCTGCGCGCAAAAGCTGGCCCGCCGCTGGGAGCCACGCGTCATCTCCGCCCTGGACATGGGTGCCAGCCCGGCAGCACTGCCGCTGCTGCTGACGAAGCACGTGGCGCTGGTCATCATGTCCAGATTTCGCGGTGCACCCCTGAGCTGGGACAACGGCAAAGCGGCGCTGGTCTTTGCGGGTGAATTTGCCTGGTTCCTGTTGCTGCTGCCTTCATGGCTGCGACGACATGCGAAGGCAAAGCGGAGCCCGTTCTGGGAGCTGCAACGCAGCCTGGGCAACACGCCGCTGCGTTACGGCTTGTAAGAAACACGGCCACACCTCGTGCCATGACTGCTGCCGAACTCATTCAACGTGCCTGGCGGCGCTGGGACCTGCTACCCGGACTCGTTCAGATCGTGCGCAAAGGCATTCTCAGCATGCGCGGCGCAAAGATCGGCACGGGAACCTGGCTGCCCAGAGTGCAAGTGCCATGGCCGCATCAGTTGTCGCTTGGCCGGAAGTGCATCGTCGAGCCCGATGTCTTTTTCAAATATGATGGCTTTTGGAAACCCGGCCCCTCGATCCAGATTGGCGACCGCGTGTTCATCGGCAGAAACACCGAGTTCAACATCTGCAACGGCATCATGATCGCAGACGACTGCCTGATCGCGAGCGGCTGCACGTTCGTTGACAGTGACCACGGCACGGACCCGGACCGGCCCATGAATGAGCAGCCCATGAAAGGCGCGCCTATTGTGCTGGAGGAGAATGTCTGGATTGGAGCCCAGTGCATGGTGCTGAAAGGGGTGAGGCTCGGAAAAGGCGCCGTCATTGGTGCGGGCTCTGTCGTCACCAAATCTGTCCCTGCCGGCGAAGTATGGGCCGGGGTGCCAGCTCGTCGGCTCAAACAGCAACCCTCGGAAAAGGCGGGTTCAGCCTCCTGCACTCGCACCCCTGACATTCTACCTGCCGTCGTCCTATGAAAATCGCCGCCACAGGTTACGTCTCTGAACAGGCCGGGAGTGTCGCCTCGGCCAATGCGCTGCTGCTGCGCTCGCTGCTGGATGCAGGGCATGAAGTGGACTTCTTCTCGAAGCCATCGTTCGTCGATCCACGCCCCTGCGTCGGTGACCACGCAGGGTTTCGCTTCATCGCAACTGACAACGTCGGCCCGGACCGTTTCCGCGCAAAAGTGCAGCACCTGCCGGTGATCGGCTTTCTCGCCTGCCGGTATGACTGCGCCACCTACACACGGCTGCTGCTGCAAAACATCCGCCAGGAGCACGAGCAGCGGCATTATGACCTCTGCCTGTGGCTGGGAGATTATGTGCCGGGCCGCGTGAAAAACCTGCCAATGATCAGCTTTGCGCAAGGGCCACCCGGAACGGATGCACGATCCATCGTCTCCCGCTTCAACGAGATTCGCAAACTCGCAGGACTCAGGCGAGCGGTGCAGTGGTACCTGCTGGCAAAGCTGCGCCTCTCCGTGCTGGGACTGCCACCGCTGCAGCATTCGGATCATATCATCGTGGGCAGCAGGCAGTCCCAACAAACGCTGCACGAGCTGTATGGCGTGAATCCGGCTCATACATCGGCGCTGCCGTATCCGATCGATTTGAATCTGTTTCAGCCCCCCGCTGAAGCTGCGACACACGGTAACGAACTGCGCGTGCTCTGGCTCGGACGCATCATCCCACGCAAACGCTTGGATTTGTTTCTGCGCGGCGTGGAGCTGGCCATCCGCCAGGGGCTGCGCGTCAAGGCCACGATTGTTGGCAGCACCGGCTTCATTCCGGGCTACGAAAAAATGATCGAAGCGTTTCCCTTCCCGGACCGCCTGCGCTGGATCAAAGCCCTGCCCCGCACTGAAGTTCCCGCATTGCTGCATCAGCACGATATTCTGGTGCAGCCGAGCGATGAAGAAAACTTTGGCTCCTCGGTGTCCGAGGCGCAGGCCTGCGGCCTGCCAGTCATCGTCGGACATACGAATGGCAATGCCGACTACCTGTGCACACGCGACCTGCATCTGGCGGATGACCGCCCAGAGACGCTGGCGCAGGCGCTGACTCACATGGCACGCGCCACCGTCGCGGAGCCACAGGTGTCCCGCGCGCTGGCGGAGAGCTGCTTTGACCTGCAGCAGATCACCACGCAGCTCACCACCATCCTGCACGCCGCCACGGATTCCCCTGCACTCGTCACACCTCTGCCTTTCAAGATGAAGCACCCTACTATCGACGTCATCATTCCAACTTTGAAGCGTCCGGATGATCTGCGGCGTTGCCTACAGGCGCTCGGCCGGCAGGATGCTCATATCAATCATATCTTCGTGGGAATCCGCGCGGATGATGATGCCAGCCGCAGCCTGCTGCACGAATTTGAAGACAAGCTGCCGGTGCGTGCTGTGGAGGCACGCGGCGTGGGTGTGGTCGGCTCCATGAACTCGTGCCTCGCAGAGTGCCGTTCAGAATGGATCGCGCTGCTGGATGACGATGTGGAGATCCCGCCACACTGGCTGAGCACCATGCTCGGCCATCTGCTCTCACGCTCCGATGTGGCTGCGGCGGGCGGCAGAGACCTGCTGATGGACTACCCGGAAATGCGCCGCACCGAAGCGCTGGTCCACGATGTGGGGCAGATTCATTGGTTTGGCCGCATCACCGGCGGTCATCATCGCGGTGGTGGCACGGCCCGTCTGGTGCAGGTGCTGCGCGGCTCAAACTGCCTCTTCAACGCCGACTTCCTGCACATCTGCGGCTTTGAACGCGGTCTGCGCGGCAAAGGTGCGCAGGTGAACTGGGAGCTCGCGCTGGGGCTGCAGGCTCGTGCGCGAAAGCTGCGCATGATCTTCGATCCCACGGTCGGTGTGGTTCACAACGTCGCACCTCGGCATGATGGTGACACCGTGCATCGCGGCATCTTCAATTTCGACGGCACCAGCGACATCGCCTACAACGAGACCTTCGTCATTTTGCGCCATGGTCGCGGACTGCTGCGCTGGACCATGCTGCTCTGGCAGGTCTGCATCGGCAGTCATGTGTGCCCAGGGCTTGCACGCGCGACGGACCTACTGCTGCGCCCGGCTTCGATGCCGATGCAGCGCCTTGCCGCCACCTTCTCAGGTCGGCTGGCCGCCGTGCGCCAGTGCTTTGGCTGGCAGCCCAAAGTCATGCATGCCAAGCCGCCTGCACAGGTGAGCGAAATCAAGTGCTGACGGCCTGCCTGCCGCATCAGATCAAAGCTGGCACAAATTTATGATCACCTTCCTATATCGCCACCGCTTGAAACCCCGCCTGTTCAGCCGTGAGTGGCTCAAGACCTGGCTCAAACGCATCTGGACCCTGCCGGGACTGCTGGGCTACTGCTTCCAAACCCTGAGGCTGAGAATGCGCGGCGCAACCATTCCACCCTCCACGGTGCTGGCACATCTCACGGTGCACGGTGAAGCCGCCAACGTGAACATCGGCCAGTGCTGCAGCATCGGCATCTCCCGCATGCAGGCGCATGCGCGAATTCACATCGGCGACTATGTCGTCATCAACGATGGCGTCAGAATCATCACCGGTTCCCATGACATCCACTCCCCCACCTATGATCATCTCTTCGCACCGATCGTGATCGAAGATCACGCATGGATCGCCACGGAC
>Ga0114968_10001866_pt1 | contig 16260 bp, 7 predicted proteins | sample M_130807_EF_Meta_FD_87020 | JGI IMG/M metagenome (GOLD analysis project Ga0114968, IMG submission 87020) | Freshwater microbial communities from Lake Montjoie, Canada to study carbon cycling - M_130807_EF_MetaG | ecosystem: Environmental > Aquatic > Freshwater > Lake | place: Lake Montjoie...
GCATATAACACTCACTATAATAATTTGTATACTAACCTAGCAGTAAATGAATCCTTTTTAGATTCAGCTAGCAAAAGATCATCTATTGTTTCATTGGCTAAGACTCTTGGATATATGCCTAGATCTGCAAAGTGTGCTAAAGCGATTGTTGATGTTAGAATTGTAAGTCCAACTTCCAACCCAACAGTTGTAACTTTACCAGCATATCAACAATTTGAAACTACTGTTGATGGAATCAACTATACATTCTTTAATACTGCAGCGTATACTGTTGCAGCTGGAGATAATGGATATGTATTTTCTGGTGTTGAATTACTAGAAGGAACTCCACTTCAGTATAAATTTACAGTTACTTCTGGCGGTAAGTATGTTATACCAAACCCTAATGTAGATACTGACACGATTCGTGTTCGTGTTCAAGAGTCATCAACATCAGGAACATTCGAAACATATACATACTCAAATAATATTGTTTCTCTTTCAGGGACAAGTAAGATATTTTTCCTAAAAGAAGTTGAAGGTGGACTTCATGAAATTTCTTTTGGTGATGACATTCTTGGCAAAAAATTAGGTAATGGTAATATTGTCACTGTAGACTATTTTGTTTCTGGTACGGATGGCGCAAATGGTGCACGATTATTTAATTATACTGGATCATCATTACTTGGTGGTTCCATTAATGTTTCAAATAAAGTTGTAGCATATGGTGGTGGACAACCAGAAGGACTAGACAGCATTAAGTATAATGCTCCAAGAATGTATGCTGCTCAAAATAGAGCAGTTACTCCAGAAGATTATAAAGCATTAATCTTAGCAAACTTCCCAGAGGCTTCTTCAGTTTCTGTTTGGGGAGGAGAGAAAAATTCTCCTGCTATATACGGTAAAGTTTTTATCTGTATTCGTCCAAATGAGGCTAGTAAACTAACTACTCTAGAAAAAAATTATATTCTATCGAGTATCTTAGAAAATAAAAATATGGTTTCTGTTACTCCAGAAATTGTAGATCCAGAATACTTAAATATTGCTCTTCATATCACTGCTTACTATAATCCAGCAGAAACAACAAAAACACCTAATGATTTAAAAACAATCATTACCAACACTTTGTTTGCATATGATGATTCTGATTTGAAAAAGTTTGAAGGTGTTTTCCGTCACTCTAAATTAACTCGTTTAATTGATACATCAGATCCATGTTTAACTAACTGTACTGTAACAGTTTTAATTCGTAGAAAACAGATTGTAAAATATAATGTTAGTGCTCAATATATTTTGAATGTTATCAATCCATTATATAACTCTGGTATTGCTGAAGGTGCTATCTATTCTAGTGGATTCTATATCAAAGGTAGTTCAGATATTCATTATATTGATGATGACGGACAAGGATCTCTTCGTTTGTATACTTTAGATACAAACTATCAAAAGAATATTGTTAATCCAGGAATTGGAACAGTAGACTATGATAGTGGTTATCTAGTTATTAGCAATTTACATATCACAGACCTTGCTGATGTTGATTTTGAAATATCAATGAAACCTCAAGCTAACGATGTAGTTTCAGCTTTGAATCAAATTGCAGAAATTGCTCGTGATCATTTAACTGTAGACATTATTGCAGATAGAACTGCTAATGGAGATCTCGGTGCTGGTTACAACTATACATTTACTCCTAGCAGAGCATAATGAGAACATTAACATCTAGTCTTATTCCAAATCAAGTCCCTGAATTTATCAGGGAGGATTATCCTACATTTGTCGCATTTGTTGAAGCATACTATGAGTATCTAGATCAACAAGGAGTAGACTTAAAAAGCGTAAGAGATCTAGACGAAACTCTTGATAGTTTCATAGACCATTTCAGAAAAGAATTGGCTCTACACTTACCAAAAGAAATCACAATCGATGAGAAGTTTTTATTACAACATATTAAAAACCAGTATCTAGCAAAGGGTTCAGAAGGATCTTTTAAACTTCTTTTCAGATTACTCTATAACAAACCTGTTCAGGTTCAGTATCCTAATCGTCAAATGCTTCGTGCGTCTGATGGTCGTTGGCAACAAGAAATCTCTATGTTTGTTAAGGTTAGTTTAGGTGACCCTTCACTAATCGATGGTAAACTAGTTGATGTTATTAAACCAAATCGTGTTATCAGAGTTCTTATTGATCGTCGTCAATATGTTGAAATTGAAGTAAGAGATGTTGTTCAACTATCTTCAGATGTCTATGAAATTTTTATTGATCGTAAGTACTTTGGTGATATTGAAGTTGGCGATCAGATCAGATATAAAGAAATTTTTGCAGGAACTATTGTAGCAACAACTGCTAATCTAGAAATTCTACAAAAAGGAACTGGTTTCAGCGAAGGACAATTATTTGAACTTAAAAATGGTGCTGGTGTTAGATCTATTGTAAAAATTACAAGAATTGATAAAACAAATGGTGCTATCCTTTCTGCTCAGTTTATTAAGTTTGGTATTGGTTATGGGACTGACTTTACGCTGAGTATTAGTTCAGCTAGAGATTATACATCTAAACTTCAAGAACAATTAGTCAATTTAACAAACCTCGCTGATGTAACTGTTGGTTCAGGTTCAGTAACTATAAAAGAAAACACAAAAGGTTTTGCGGAACAAGGTTATATCAATAGAGTAACCTATACGACTTCGACATATTGGGACGGTACATATGTTGGTGAAATTGCTCGTGAATTTGCAGCCGAAGGTTTGGGTGGTTTAACTGTCGATCTTGAAGCTCCTGCAATTCTTAAGATTAAACTTGGAGCATTAGCAAAGTATCCAGGATACTATTCTTCAAATGATGGATTCATTTCTGATGCCATGTTTATTCAAGATAGTAGATATTATCAAGCATTTTCTTATGTTCTAAGAATCGATGAAAGACTTGCTTCATATACATCTGCTGTAAAAACGATGGTTCACCCAGCAGGCACTGCTCTATTTGGCGAATTTGATATCAACAACGAATTTGATATTTCAATAGAACTAGAATCTTTGGTGAAGACATTAGGACTTTCTTTAAAAGAATCTGTACTTATCAATGCTGATTTACTCACATTTCATATCGAGAAACCTCTTTATGATTCTCCAATTATAACAGATTCGCCTAGTTGGATTTTAATAAAATCACTAGCAGATACTGCTACTATTACAGACGCTGTTAGTTTACTAACAGCTAAATCTTTTACTGATAGTATAGATACTCCTACAGATTCTAGTACAATTTTGTTCGGTAAGTCTGTACAAGATAGTCAGACATTATCTGACCTACTAAGTTATGATTTAGGTAAGGGTTTAACAGATAGTCAATCTATGGCAGATTCTGCTGTAATTACAACGAATAAATATCTAGAAGACTATAGTTATGCTAGTGGTTATCAAGAAGAAGGTTATGTAGCTTTAAATCCTTATGAAGAGGGAAACTACTTTGAAGTTGCTCCGATTTTATATAACATTGGAGTTGTTGAAGGGTTTACTGAGAATGTAACAGATTATGTTGTGTTCAACGGATTGTTTAGTGAATACGCAGCAAATGCTTCAGGTAGAGCCACATTTAGTAGAACTAAACAGTATAATGGATTCTTCCCTGTAACAGTTAACCCTTTAACATGGGACAATAATAGTACTTCAATGCTTATGGGTGATGCGTATGGTGCGTGGGACTTTAGCTACCAATAATTAGGAAAATAGAATGGCGAAACAAACAATTAATACTGGAACAGTTGCCAATGATGCGACGGGAGATAGCATAAGAGCAGGTGCTATTAAAATCAATGCTAATTTCGATGAATTATATTCATTTATATCGAATGGAAATATTAATGCTCTTCCAGCAATAACTACATTAGTTGTGACTCCTAGTGGTAGTAGTGGATATCTTTTCGATCAATATCCAGCTGGTATGAATCCTACAATCTATACTCTCAGCGGAACAACTATAGCATTTGATCTTACATCTGTTACAGCTTCGCATCCGTTTTTAATTCAAACATCAGGCAGTGTAAATTATAACACTGGCTTGATACATATCGCTGCTGACGGAACTAGAACTACAGGTTCTTCAGCGCAATCAAAAACTTCTGGCACTTTATACTGGAAAATTCCTTTCGGAATTACTGGTAGTTACAAGTACCAGTGTCTGTACCATGCTGGTATGAATGGTGTCATAACAATAAAAGACATTAGTGCTATCTAGCATATAAACAATTCTCAAGGAGATTAGAATGAATATTCAAGAACAAGTAAAACCTACTGGACTGGTTAAAATTGTCCATACAAACGCAAGTGGTGAAACCATTAAGGAATTCGAAGTTCCTAACTTGGTCGTAACTTCTGGCAAACAACACATTGCATCTAAAATTGCAGCAACAACAAACTCACCAGTTTCTATGACTCACATGGCAATTGGTACTGGTTCTTCTGCAGCAACAGCTGCTGATACTACTCTTGGTGTTGAGGGTGGTCGTGTTTCTTTAACAAACACTGTTGTTTCTACTAATACTATTACTTACACTGCTACTTTCCCAGCAGGTACTGCAACTGGTACTATTACTGAAGCTGGTATTTTTAATGGATCATCAACTGGTGTTATGCTTTGCCGTACTGTGTTCCCATCAGTTACTAAACAAGCTGGTGATTCTATTGCTATTACATGGGTAGTAACTGTAAGTTAATTTTCGGATAAAAAATGGCGAATTCATCTTCCTTATTAAAAACTCTTATACATAAGACCATCGCTGAAGGTCTTTATAAAGAGATAATTTCTCGCACAGCAAAATATTACTATTTTCTTGGTAAGACTTTAGCGTGGGAAGATGAAACTAGCCCACAATATCCAATTGATTCATTTCAGTATGAAAAAGATACTAGAAATGAAATCATTACATTTAAAGAAATTAAACCATCAGATGTAGCCTATGTTGTTCCTAGAAACAACTGGACATCTGGTTTAGTTTATGACATATATGATGATCGTTACTGCACTCAGGTTGAAGGTATTGCTATAACAAATGGTGGACAGAACTATACATCATTACCAACACTAACGATTTCTGCTCCAAATATTATTGGTGGGGTTCAGGCTACAGCAACTGCAATTGTTTATAACAATGAACTGATTGGTGCTACAATGACCAATAAAGGTTCTGGATATACAAATACACCTACTGTTACAGTTACAGGTGGTGGTGTTGGTACTGGAGCAGTTTGCGTTGGGGTAATTAATAAGTCAGCAAATGGCTATCAAAAAATAGAAGATGCTAAGTTTTATGTTGTTACTGATGAGTATAATGTATACAAATGTTTAGACAATAATAATAACGCAAAATCTATTTACAAACCTATTGGAACTCAAGTATTACCTATCACTTTAAATGATGGTTATGTTTGGAAATATCTGTATAATGTGCCTATTGCATTAAGAACAAAATTCTTAACTGATAGTTATATGCCAGTTATTAATGCTTTGACTCAACAGTTTTATTCTTCTGGTGGTATTGAAACAGTAATTATCGAAAATAGAGGAACTGGTTATAATACGGCTACTCTCAATATTACTGGTGACGGATACTTAGAATCAGATCCATTATATCTTACATCAGTAATTAGCACTAATGCTGGTACTGGTTATGTTGATGGAGATACGATTGTTATTGCTGCTCCTTATGAAGCAAATCCATTTACACCTTCTAGTCAGGTATATCAAGGAAATAAGTTATATTCAGGTGATAATATCTACGAAGTAGCACAAGCTGGTGTTTCATCATCAGTGGCTCCAACTCATTTTACTGGAACAGTCGCAAATGGCACTGCTGCTTTAAAATTTATTGGAACAACAGCAAAAGCAATACCTTCATTCAATGGTTCTGGTGCTGTTACTGTAAACTTACTAGGTGGAGTTAGAGAGATTAATATTACTGCCAGCGGTAGTGGATATACTTCAAATCCAACTATTACATTCCAAGCACCAGAAATAACTTTTGGATCTTCTAATGTAAATACTAGTTCTAATGTTATAACAATAGGTACTCATTGGTTTGAGACTGGTGATCAGGTTGTTTATGTTTCTGGTGGAACTGATATCAACCCACTAACATCAAATACGATTTATTATGTTATTAGAGTTAGCTCAACATCAATTAAGTTAGCAACTTCTTCAGCAAATGCTACGGCAGGAACTGCTGTAGATATAACTACATCTGGTCCATCTTCTGGTCAAATTATAAGACAATATCATACATTTACTGCTGCTTCTGCAATCCTTTCTCCAACAGGACAGGTGAAAAAAATAGTTGTTACGAATCCAGGAAATAATTATAGAACTGCTCCGACTGTAACGATTGGAACTGCCTGGACTGCATCAACTGTAGTTACTGTTGGACAACAATATTTTGTTTCATCTAGATTATATACAGTTACTGTTGGTGGAACAACTGGTTCTACTGCTCCAACTGGTTCTGCTCTTGGAACATCATATACAGATGGAACAGCTACATTAAAATATGTCGGTGCAGCAGCAAAGGGAACTTCTGTATTAAGATACGGAGCAGGTTATTTTGGAAATCCAACAATAACAGTTTCCTCAACTACTGGTACTGCATTCTCTGCAGCGTTTGCTTCTGCTAAATCTGAAGCCAAAATATTACCAATTTTAGAATCTGGTCAGATAGTTGGTGTTCAGATTGATGATGCTGGTGTCGGTTATTCTTCTGCTTCTATTTCAGTTGGCGGAGATGGAACTGGTGCTGTTGTTACTGCAGATTTAAATTTAGGTAATATTAATAGTCTACAAGCTAATAACGAACTGCTCACTGTTGATGGTACAATTAATAATATTATTGTAGTAAGTCCTGGATACAATTATGGTACTGCTCCTATTACTATTAATGGAGATGGTATCGGTGCCAATGCTGTAGCTACTATTGAGGGTGGCAGAATTACCAAAATCACAGTAACCAATCAAGGATCAGGATATACTTACGCTGATGTAGTTATTGGTGGTAATGGTTCAGCTGGTGTTGCTCGTGCTATTATTTCTCCAAAGGGTGGGCACGGAAAAGATGGTCTTGAAGAATTATTTGCAAGAACACTGATGTTCTACAGTAATGTATCTAAAGATAAAAATCAAGGATTTGATGTAAATAACGACTATCGTCAAGTTGGTGTAATTAAGAACTTAAAGAAATTTGGAGAAACTACAAGATTTTCTTCATCTTTAGGATCTGCTTGTTTCGTTATTGCTGGAACTATTAATCTTTCATACTTTACTAAAGACATGCTATTAACTACACCAAGAATTGTTAGTGGAACTACTTTCAATAGAAGATTTAGAATTGTTTCTTTAAATAGTAGTGGTGCATTGATCCAATCGTTAGACAACGATACACCAAATACAGGTGATGTTATGTATAATGAAAATAGTCAATTCTTCAGCGTGGCAGCTGTAAATGCTCCTACAGTAGATAAATATTCTGGAGACTTACTATACATTGATAACAAAGCTGGTTTCACTCCTTCAGCAGATGAAACAGTTACTTTAAGAACTGTTATTAAGTTCTAAACTAAATAGTGTAGATAACAACCAAAGAAGAACGAAAAAATGATCGATTTCAATACCGAACCATATAATGATGACTTTGACGAGGATAACAAATTTTATCGTGTCCTCTTTCGTCCAGCGTTTGCTGTTCAGGCAAGAGAACTAACTCAACTACAGACTATCTTACAAAATCAAGTTAGTCGTCAAGGATCACACCTTTTCAAACAAGGTTCAATGGTTATTCCTGGACAAATTTCTATTGACACAAAAGCTCAATATGTTCGTCTTACAAAATCATATGGAACTTCTGTAACAGAAACTTTCATCCAAACTCTCGTTGGTTCAGATATTGTTGGTACTAGCGGTCTAAAGGCTAAGATTATTAAAGTAGTTAGCGCAACTACTACAGATGAAACTACTGTTTTTATTAGATACAATTCTTCAGCCACAGATGGAACAACAAAGGTATTTGATGAAGACGAAGTAATCACCACATTAGATGGTGCCTATACATTCCAAGCATTTGGAACTAACGCAACAGGCACTGGCTCAACAGCAACTATCCAAAGAGGTGTTTACTACATTAATGGATTCTTTGTTCTTTGCGCAGATCCAGTTACTGGTGAAGAACAAACTATTGTTCTAGACAAATACAGCAATGAACCATCATATAGAGTTGGTTTAAAAATTATTGAATCTATTATTGTTCCAGAAGATGATGAAACTCTTTTAGACAATGCTCAAACATCATATAACTTTGCTGCTCCAGGTGCACATCGTTATCACATCGATTTAATTCTAACTAAGAAACTTCTTGATGATACGGATGATGAAGACTTCATTCAGTTATTGCAAGTTGGTGGCGGTACTCTAAAAAGAATCGTAAATAAAACTGCTTACTCAGAATTAGAAAAAACATTCGCAAGAAGAACATTCGATGAGTCTGGCGACTATGATATTCGTCCATTCGTAATGGATGTTAGAGAAGCAAGAACTAATAATCGTGGAAATTGGGTAGCTGCAGCAGCAACTCAAATTGGCGATGTCGTTAAGAGTAATGGCAAATACTATACAGCTAAAAATGCTGGTTCAACAGTATCAATTACTCCAAGTCATACTAGCGGAACATCATACGATGGTCCAGGATCTACAGGTATCAACTGGGAATATACTGAGAAGCCATTATTCAATCGTGGTATTAGTACTACTGGATCTTCAGATCAGTTGGCTTTAGCGTTAGATCCAGGTAAGGCATATGTTCAGGGTTACGAGATTGAAAAGATCGCAACTGAATATGTTTATATCGACAAGTGCCGTGATTCAACTCATCAAGTCTCTGTAGATAATGCTTATATCCCAGCTACTATTGGTAACTATGTTTTAGTTAATAACATCAATAGCGTTCCAAGAATTGATACATTTGCAACAGTAACACTATATGATCAGTACACAGTTGCTAGTCGTGTTGATACTACTGGTAAAGGTGCTTCAGCTGGTTCTGCTGTTGGAACTGCTCGTGTTCGTGGTATTGAATGGCATAACGGAACTATTGGCGCAGATGCAGCGCAATACAAATTGATGTTATTCGACATCAAAATGAATTCTGGAAAAGACTTTAAGAGTAATGTTAAGTCTTTCTACTATAACAATCCAGCAGGTGGTGCTGTTGTAGACTTTACTGCAGATGTGGTACCTGTTACTACTCTTATCACAGGTTCTGTTACTGCTAGCAATTCAACAACTGTAACTGGTTCAGGAACATCTTTTACTTCAGCTGGACTAGTTGCTGGTGATTATATTTTACTAGGTGATTCTGAAATCCGTCGTGTAACTGCAACACCAAGTAGTCAAACAAGTTTAACTGTTGACAGAGCAGTTACTGTTTCAGGTGTTCAGATTAGAAAAATTACTTCTGAAATCAAAGAGCCAGGAAACGAAATTTCTATATTCAAGTTCCCTTACTACATGATCAAAACTGCTAGAGGAACTGATGCAACAAATCAAATAACATATACTGTTGCTGAAAGATATACAGGAACAACTGGTTCTTCTAATGGAACTACTTGTTTACTTTCTGTTTCTACATCTAGTGGACAGATGGGATCATCTGCAGAAACTGATAATTATCAGTTAATTGATAATACAACAGGTAAAACTGTTCCAATCGATCCATCTAATATCACTGTTACTGGATCTTCAGTAACATTTACTCTTGATGGAACTACTAGTGGTGGTAAAACAGATTACTCTGCTCGTTCATTTACTGTTATTGGAACTGTTACAAAAACTTTATCTGCAAATACAGAAAAAACAAAAACTTTAACTCTTGCTACTCCAGTAACATTTACAACTCAGGCTTTAGCTACTGCTTCTGAATTGAGTTTAGGTGTTGCGGATGGATATCGTTTGATCAGCGTTAAACAAGCTACTGGATTTGCTTTCGGATCTTCTCCATCATCTACAGACTATACTGAAGATGTTAGCGATCGTTACGACTTTGATGATGGTCAAACATCAACATACTACGGCATGTCTAAACTTCGTTTGAAGCCATCATTTGCCCCACCAAATGCTCCAGTTAGAGTAGAGTTTGAATATTTCGACCATGGAACTGGTGACTACTTCACAGTAAACTCATATACAAATATTGCGTATAAAGATATTCCAGTATTCCAAAACTATGCGTTGAGAGATTGTATCGACTTCCGTCCAAGAATCTCTACTGATGGAACAACATTTGATGGATCTGGTGGATCTCTTTCATTAGTTCCAAAACGAGGATATGATATTCAAGCTGACTTTACTTACTATCTTGGTCGTAAAGTTAAAATTGCTGTTGACTTCAACGGTAATTTCTTTGCGTTGAATGGTGTTCCATCATTAAATCCAGGAGAGCCAGCAGATCCTAGTATCGGTATGGTTCTGTATACAGTTGAATTAGAGCCATATACATTATCTACTGGATCAAGAAGTGTTGTCGTTAAAAAACACGATAATAAACGATACACAATGCGTGATATCGGTAAACTAGAAAAACGAATTGATACTCTAGAGTACTATACTTCTCTAACTATGTTAGAGCAAGAAACACAATCATTAGAAATCATTGATCCTGCTACTGGATTGAATCGTTTCAAGAATGGATTCATTGTTGATAATTTCAGTGGACATAAAACTGGAGACACAGGTTCCAGCGATTATTTCTGTTCCATTGATATGGAGAATAATGAGTTAAGACCATTCTATTCAATGAAGAATATTAACTTGATTGAAAAGAATTCTACAAACTTACAAAGAACTTCTAGTAATTATAAACTATATGGTGATGTCATCACATTACCATTAGATGCAACTACACCTCATGTGGTATTGGTTGATCAACCATACGCTTCTCGTTTAGAAAACATTAATCCATTTGCAATTTTTACATTCTTAGGTGATGTGAAAATTACTCCTTCATCAGACGACTGGTTTGAAACTGATCGTCGTCCAGACATTATACAGAATGTCGAAGGAGATTTTGATACAATTCAAGCATTAGCAGAAAAGGCTGGTGTTCTTGGAACTGTTTGGAATGCTTGGCAAACTCAATGGTCTGGAGTTCAACAAAGAATTGGAAGTGAGACTTTGATCGCCAATAAAGGTGCTGGTGATGCCTCTGGTGTAAATACATCAGCTGCTGCTCTTGATGCACGATTTGGTGTTGGTCCAGAAGCTGCTGGTTGGGCTCGTCGTGTTCTTACAACAGACACTTTTGCCGAAACTGGTGTTGCTTCTAGAACAGGTGTTAATACTCGTATTGTAGCAAAAATTGATCGTCGTCAAGTTGATGACAGAGTTGTTTCTACTGCAGTTATCCCTTATATCCGTTCAAGAAATATTCTTATCCAAGCCAGTGGTCTAAAACCAAATACAACATTTAAACCTTATTTCGATAATGTTAATGTTTCAGAATACTGCACACCTTCAACAAAAATAACTTATGGTGGAACTGGAGTATTTAATACTTCAGATAACGCTGGTGGTAGCGCAACTCAAGACACTCGTAGAGTTAATGGTGATACACAAGTATGTTTGAATAAGGGTGATGTTATTACTGGAAGTTCATCTGGAGCAACTGCTGTTGTAGTTGGTAGTGAAAAAATCTATAATACAGCAGGAACTGTTGTAACTTCTCGTGCTCTTTATGTTGTAAACATTAAAGGGTCTTTCTCTAGCGGAGAAACATTTACTGGATCTATTAGTGGAGCAACAGGAACAATTAGTACTGTTGGAACTATCGGAACTGCTGGTGGAACTATTACAACTAATGATAATGGTGAAGCCAACTTCTTATTCAATATTCCAAACACTGATTCTATTCGTTTCAGAACTGGTCAGCGTCAATTTGTCTTAACTGACTCTTCAACAAATGCGTTTGATTACACTTCTCGTGGAATTGCAAACTATTCTGCTAATGGTATTCTTGAATCTAAACAAGCTACGATTGTTGCAACTAGAAACGCAGAATTAGTTCGTGAACCAACTGCGCAAAACATGACAGTTCTTAGAACATCAGATCGTCTAGTATCAGATACTGGATGGTATGATCCTCTTGCACAAACATTCTTAGTTCAATCTACTGGTGGTTGTTTCTTATCTAAAGTTGATATATTCTTTGCTACTAAAGATACTAAGATTCCAGTGATGATTGAAATCCGTGAAGTTGTTAATGGATATCCAGGAAAGTTAATTCTTCCTTTCTCTCGTATGACGAAGAAACCAGAAGATGTTAATATTTCAACAAACACTGTTACATTGAATGGACTTGAAACTCCATCATATGATACTCCAACAACATTCGAATTCCCATCTCCAGTTTATGTTCAGAACAATACTGAATATGCTTTGGTTATTATGAGTGACTCAAACAACTATAAAGTTTGGATCTCTAATATGGGTGATAAGATTCCAAATTCTAGCCGTACTATTTCAGAACAACCATATGCTGGTGTTCTGTTTAAGTCACAGAACGGATCTACTTGGACAGCTAATCAAGATCAAGACTTGAAGTTTACTTTATATCGTGCTAAATTTAACACTTCCGTGATCGGTTCTGTTCAATTGGTTAATGATGTAAATCCAAAAACATATCTTGATAAAGATCCATTTGAAACTAATACTGGTGTTGCTAAGGTAAAGGTATATCAATCTAATCATGGATTTACTGCTGGTTCAAAAGTTACTATTGAAAACTCAACTGTAATGGCTGGTGTTGCAGGGACTTCTGGTACTATTGTATGTAACACTGGTTCAACTACTGTTACTGGTACTGGTACGGTATTTAATACTGATATCGGAACTACTACTGTTGGACAGGGAACTGTTTTATATACAGCTAGTGGAACATATATCGGTGTTGTTGCTTCTGTTGCAAGTAATACTTCTTTGACATTAGTCGCTAATGCTGCAACTACTGTTACTGGATCTGCTACTGGATACAAATATGTAGATCCTATTAATGGAGTTCCAGCTACCGAAGTTTATAAGACACATACTATTGCAGCAATCGTAGATGCTGAGTCATATGTTGTAACCACTACAACAACTGCTAAAAATAAAGGATATGCTGGTGGAAGCACTGTTCAAGCGCAACAGAACTATCAGTATAATGCAGTTCATCCAATGGCTGCAATTCAAACATTCTCTGATACTCCAACTACATTTGCTGTTAAAACTACTAGTGGCAAAGGTTCTAATGGTTCGCAGACTGCTTATGATTTAGATACAGGATTCACTGGAGTAATTCCAAATGAAACAAATTATTTCAAGACTCCTAGATTAGTAGCTTCTGAAGAAAATGAACAATTCTTGTTAAGTGGAAATAAGTCTGTAACTATGGAATGTAAAATTTCTAGTAGCAATGATGCGCTTTCTCCAGTTCTAGATTTGCATCGTATGAGTTTGACTGGTATCTCAAACACAATCAATTCACCTTCTGAAACTTCTGTTAACCAAGCGTCTTTAGATGAAGTTGCTTTATTGACAAGCAATACTACTATTGGATTTACTGCTGCCTCTTCTGGATACAACGCTAAGTTATATTCGACTGATGCTACTGCTCGTGGTTTATTGAAGACAATTACTGTTGGTAAATATATTACTATTAGTGGTGCTGCTTCTGCATCAAATGGTAGCACAGCATCTCCTAAGACTGTATTAGTAACAGATGTTACTGATGATGGAACTACTTGTACAGTAACTGTTTACAATAATACTGGTGCTACCGCTAGTGCTGGTGCTTCTGTTAGTATTGTTGTTAGAAATCACTTCATTGATGAAATCTCTCCACTAGGTAGTTCAGCACACAGTAAATATGTTACTAAGAAAATTAAATTGGAAACTGCAGCAACAACATTAAAGATTCGTTTAGCTGCGAATGTTCCTACTTCTTCTAATCTTGCTGTTTACTATAAGACTTCTCCAGTTGGTGGTAAAACTGCTTGGGAGAAATTAAACTATACATATGCTTCACCAGATTCCCCATTGATTAAAGTTGAAAATGGAAATCCAGAGTTCTATGATGTTAATTTTACTATCTCAAACTTAACTCCGTTTGAAGCTGTTGGTGTTAAATTAGTATTTACATCAACTAATACTTCTGAAGTTCCAAGAGTTAAAGATTTAAGAATCGTTGCCTGCTCATAATGATTAAATATCTTAAAGTAGAAAATAATAGTTCGCTCGTGAGAGACATCACGAGCAACGCTATCGTTAATACGAATACTGATGACTATAATCAGTATATGAGAAACAAGGAAATGACTCTTGAGAGATTGAGTAAAATCAATGAACAAGATGCACAGATAAATAGTTTGAAACAAGATATGGATGAACTCAAACAAATGGTTGCATCATTATTAAAGAATAAGGAAGACTAATGGCAGCTCTAACACTCCGAAATGTAAAAGGTAGCCCTCTTACAAACCAAGAGGTAGATGATAATTTCAACAACCTTAATACTGAAGTTGGTCTAAAATTAGACACAACCAGTTATACTGCAGCTGATATTTTAACTAAATTAAAAACAGTTGATGGTGCAGGCACTGGGCTTGATGCTGACCTATTAGATGGTAAAAACGCTGCTTCTTCAAATACAGCAAATACTATTGTTGCTCGTGATGTGAATGGAGATTTTGGTGCCAGCGTTATCACCGCAACAAACTTCGTTGGTGCTGTTACAGGAAATGTTACTGGAAACTTAACTGGAACTGTAACAGGTAATGCAACCAATGTTAGTGGTGTGGTTGCTATCGGTAATGGTGGCACAGGTGCTTCAACAGAAGCAACCGCTAGAACTGCTCTTGGTCTTGGAAATATGGCTGTTCAAAATAAAACAGCAATCGATATTACTGGTGGTACTATTACTGGTATTACAGACATAGCAGTCGCTGATGGTGGCACTGGTGGATCTACTGCAACTCAAGCTAGAACTAACTTAGGACTAGTTATTGGTTCTGATGTTCAACCATTCTCAAATGAATTGACTGGTATTGCTGCTGTTAACGGCACAGGATTCTATGTTCGTACTGCAGCTGGTACTGCTGGCGCAAGAACTTTATTGACAGGTAACTCTATCAATATCTCTAACGCAGATGGTGTTAGTGGCAACCCAACAATCTCTCTTATCTCAAACCCTTCAGTTAGCAGTATTGTTAAAACTGGAAGTAATGGTAGTGGAGATGTTGGACAGTCAGATAATAGATTTGGAGTACTATACGGAACTTCAACATCAGCCAGATACGCTGACTTGGCAGAAAAATATACTACTGATAAAGAATATGAAGTTGGAACTGTAATTGTAGTTTCTATGGCTGATGCTGGAGCAGAAGGTACTGCGTCGTTCGATTATGCTCAAAGAGTTCTTGGAGTAGTTTCTGAGAAGCCAGCATTCTTGATGAATGATGAAGCAGATGGACAAGCACTAGCACTTCGTGGTCGTGTTCCTGTCAAAATAGCTGGTCCAGTTAAAAAAGGACAGCCAATCGTTTCAAATCAAGATGGTCGTGGTATTGTCGGTGACCATGTAAATAGTTTTGCTATCGCCCTTCATACAAATTTAGAAGTTGGCGTAAAACTAGTCGAGTGCGTTATTCTTTAATATAAGAATATATCTACTGGCATAGCAATTCTTAGATTGCTCTGATATGTAGTAACGAAGTGATAGAGAAAGCTGGGAAATACTACATAGTCCCCAGACTTCGGAGTTAGTAATTCGTGATCGAATAATTGATTGAAGTTTTCGTCATAACCTCTATTGGCATTTTGTCTGGGATCTGTAAACACTATTGTTCCACCAGAATTCATCTCTTCAGCCAACAAATAAAACACACAACTAATCTGCGAACCTTTATGGTTGTGAAGAGAGATTGTGTATTCATTCCTCACCCCAGCTAGCCAACCTTGCATACGGAATGACTTCCAATCATATAAAGATTTACCAACTGATTCTTTTAAGAATCTATCAACAGTTGGTTCTATTACATTCTTTTTAAAATCTTGAATTGGTTTATCATTAGAATCTAGTATATTAATTTTACTGAAGTCTGATGGTGGTGTATACATATCTGTATTCTGAAACAGATAGTCACAGATATCATTTCTATAAGTTTCATTATTCATGTTTCCATATAAAAATGGCGTAGCCCATAAATTGTTTATACC
>Ga0114968_10001868_pt1 | contig 16247 bp, 15 predicted proteins | sample M_130807_EF_Meta_FD_87020 | JGI IMG/M metagenome (GOLD analysis project Ga0114968, IMG submission 87020) | Freshwater microbial communities from Lake Montjoie, Canada to study carbon cycling - M_130807_EF_MetaG | ecosystem: Environmental > Aquatic > Freshwater > Lake | place: Lake Montjoie...
ACTGGGGCCATCAATGAGGCCGGCCAGCCTGCGAGTGCCGCGCTGGTGCAGGACATTGTACCGCCTGAGCAGCGCGTGATGGCGTATTCCGTACAGCGTTTTGCCATCAATCTGGCATGGTCGCTGGGGCCTGCGACAGCGGGATTCCTCGCGGAATACTCGTTCTTCTGGCTGTTTGCGGTCGATGCGGCCACGTCCGTCGTGTTTGGCATCATCGCCTGGCGGTTCCTGCCTAGAGGCCGGCACACGGCACGCGAGCACGCGGGGTGGGGGCATGCCTGGCAGTCGATCCGCACCAATCACGCATTCCTGGCGCTGTTTGGTGCGTGCCTGTGTCTGGCATGGATATTCCGGCAGACGAACACCACCTTTCCGCTGCACTTCGAGCGGAGTGCCTTGCCGCTGCACCTCTGCGGTCTCGTGCTGGCTTTAAATGGCGTGATGATCTGCCTGTTTGAGGTGCCGCTGGCCAATGGACTGCGCCTGTGGCCGGTCAAACAGGTGCTCGCACTCGGCTACATTCTGATGGGGGCCAGTTTCCTCACCTTTCTGTTTAGCGGATCGCTCACGGCGTTTGTGCTGATGATGGTTGTGTTCACCTTCGGTGAGATGTCCGCGTTTTCGCGGCAGCAGGCCTATTCGGCCAGTCTCTCTCCGGAAGACATGCGAGGGCGCTACGTCGGCTTTCAGAGTTTCGCCTGGTGCGCGGGCAACACTGCCAGCGCGGCGCTCGGCATGCCGCTCTATGACCATCACCCCACGGTGTTGTGGGTGCTGAATGCGGTGCTTGGCATCGTTGCGGCGCTCCTCATTCTCTACACTCGTAAAGCCCAACGGCATGAATCCTGAAAAACCACCCGCCAACGCAGTGCTGAGCGCCGTAATCGCCTTTGGTCTTTGGGGTGTGCTGCCAGTGTATTGGAAACAAATCGGCCACCTCGGCAGCGGTGTGGCCCTGGCGCAGCGTGTGGTCTGGACCATGGCCACCGTGATTCCCCTCCTGATGCTGAGTGGCGAATGGTCCGGCTTTCTGCGCTCCCTGCGGGACATGCGTCTGCTCAAAGCGCATGCGTGGTCCGCGTTTTTGCTGGCCATCAACTGGGGTGTCTTTGTTTGGGCGGCACAGCATGGGCGCATCATTGACTGCAGCCTTGGCTACTTCATCAATCCGTTGCTGAATGTACTCATCGGCAGCCGCCTGCTGGGCGAGCGACTGTCGCGCTTTCAAAAACTCAGCATCACTTCCGCTGCATTTGGCGTGCTGAGCCAGCTATTGCTTGCGGGAAGATTTCCGTGGATTGGCCTGCTGCTGGCAGGAAGCTTTGCACTCTACGGTCTGGCGCGGCGGCGGTCGCCGCTCGGTTCACTGCCTGGGCTTGCGGTGGAAACGGTTGTCGGCATTCCTGTAGCGGTCATCTATCTGATCTGGACTCAGCAGAGCGGCATGCCCATCTGGGGCACGGCTTCAGCGCATGATCTGCTGCTCATTGTCGGCCTTGGTATCATCACCACGATTCCGCTGTTGGGTTTCGCACATGGTGCAAGGCAACTTCCGTTCGCTTTGCTGGGTGTACTGCAGTTCCTCGCCCCCTCTGGTCAGTTCATGGTGGGAGCCTTCGTGTATCATGAGCCGATCAGCACCGCGTCCTTATTGTCGTTTGGCCTGATCTGGCTCGGTGTGCTGTTGTTTTGCAGTGATCTGTGGCTGAGGCGACCTGCTAGGTCCTGAGCAATTCAGGGTCTGGCAGCAATCGACAGCTCAATGATCTTTGCGCACAGATCCGGGAACTCGATGCCCACAGCCTTCGCGGCCTTGGGCAGCAGGCTGCTGCTCGTCATACCGGGGATGGTGTTCACTTCGAGCACGAAGGGTGCTTGATCGCTGTCACGCAGCATGACATCCACACGGCCATAGACTTCGGTGCCGCAGGATCGGAAAGCTCTCAGCGCAGCTTCCTGCACGGCCTGCGTCACTTCAGGGCTGAGGTTGGCAGGGCAGTTGTAATTCGTTTTGCCGGTGCCTCCCATCCAAGGGTACTTATTGTTGATATCGTAAAAGCCTTCGACCGGCTCGATGTGAATGATCGGCAGCACCTGATCGCCGAGAATTCCGACCGTCAGTTCTTTTCCGGCTACGTAATCCTCGATCAGTGTGTCATTCCCAAATTTTTTCGCGTCTTCGAAAGCGGCATCGAGTTCCGCCTGCTCATGGCAGATATGCACGCCAACGCTGGAACCTTCACGCGGCGGTTTGACGACAAGCGGCAGGGAGATCGCCAGCGGCTGGCTGCCATCGAGGGGATAGGTCTGTGAAAGAGGTGTCGGCACACCGGCGGCGATGAAGCGCTCTTTGCTCAGCAGCTTGTCGAACGCGATGCGGCTGCTCGCCACGCCTGCGCCGGTGTAGCGGATGCCGCGTTGTTCCAGGATGGCCTGAATTTGACCGTCTTCGCCAAAGGTGCCGTGGATCAGGTTCATGGCGATGAACACATCACCCGGGACTTCAAATTCTGGGCCGGTGACATCGACCTCGACGACAATGGCACCCTTGCTACGGAGCGCCTCGGCCACGCTTTCAGCGGTTTTCAGCGAAACTTTGCGTTCGGAGCCTGGGCCGCCCATCAGGAGGGCGATTTTCTTGTTCGTCAGATCAATCATGGTGCGAAGATATGGAATGCGGAGGCCAGATTGGCAAAAGGAATCCTGGCAATGTCTGTGCCATCCGCCACGTCTTTCCCTGTCACCATGAATCCCGGCCTCTTTTTTGCCTTTTTGCTCGCGGGCTCCGCCTGTGCGGCTGATTTCGACCTTCTCATCACGAATGCGCAGATCGCGGATGGAGGCGGTGGGCCGCTGGTGCAAGGCAGCATCGCGGTGAAGGGCGGGCGCATCGTGGCGGTCGGTCAGGTCGAAGGCTCGGCCGAGGCGGTGATTGATGCTGGCGGAAAAGTGGCCGCGCCGGGCTTCATCGATGTCCACACCCATTCGGAAGACATCTGCCTCATCCCGGCCGCGGAGAATTTTCTGCGCATGGGAGTGACGACCATCATCACCGGCAACTGTGGTCATTCGCGCACGGATGTGGCGAAGTTTTTTCAGGAAATCGAGGAATCGAAAGTCGCCCTCAATGTGGGCACCCTGATCGGTCATGGTTCCGTGCGTGAGCAGGGCATGGGCGGCAGCTTCATTCGTGCGCCGAATGCGGAGCAACTCGACATGATGAAAGGACTGGTCGAGCAGGCAATGAAGGATGGCGCGGTTGGTTTGAGCACGGGGTTGATCTATGTGCCCGGCTCATTTGCCAAGACTGATGAGCTTATTGCTCTGGCACAGGTCGCCGCCGCTCATAATGGCATCTATGTCAGCCACATGCGCTATGAAACGGTGCGCATTTTTGAGGCGCTGGATGAGGTCATCCGTATTGCCCGAGAAGCGAATATCCGCGCCGAGGTCTCGCACATCAAGCTCTCTGGTCCGACTGCCTGGGGCAAAGCCCAGGAAGTGCTCGCGGTGCTCGACAAGGCGCGCGCGGATGGCTTGAAGATCACGCAGGATCAATATGCCTACACCGCCTCCAGCACCGGGCTGCGGCAGACTTTGCCCGACAACGCTCTCGAAGGCGAGCATGCGGACTTCGTTGCGCGGGTCGCCGATCCGCAGAAGAAAGCCGCAATCATTGCCAAGATGGCCGAGATGCGTGTCCGCCAGGGGCGCAAGGACTACGGTTATGCGGTGATCGCCCGCTGCAAAGCCGACCCGACGCTCAATGGCAAGACCATTCCTGAGGCGGCGAAGATGCGGCGTGGCTCCGACACGCTTGATGATCAAATCGAGCTGATTCTGGAGATCGAGGCCCAGGGCGGAGCCAGCGCCATTTTCCACGGGATGAACGAAGATGATTTGCAGACCTTTTTGAAGCATCCGCACACCATGATCGCCAGTGACGGCGGTCCGCGTCGTCTCGGCGAGGACGTGCCGCATCCGCGCAGCTACGGCAGCAATGCGCGAGTGCTGGGGCGCTATGTGCGCGAATTGAAACTGCTCACGCTGCCAGAAGCCGTGCGCCGCATGACTTCACTGCCAGCGCAGACCTTTCATCTCAAAGATCGTGGCATGATTCAGGCAGGCGCGCATGCCGACATCGTGATCTTTGATCCTGACAAAGTCAGCGATCCCGCCACCTTCAACGATCCGCATCATTATGCGGAAGGGGTTGAGCACGTGATCGTGAATGGTGGCGTCACGATTCGCGACGGCAAACTCACGGAGGTGCGGAGCGGCGGGCCATTGCGGATGGACCGGCAATAGGAACTGCCGGAATTCGCGGTTGCATGACAACTTCATCATTTGCCGCCGCCGTCATGCCCGCTTCCTTACCGCCATGCACATCCTGATTGTCGAAGATGCCCCCAAGACCGCCGCGCTGCTTGCGGGTGGTGCACTCGCCTTGAGTGAGGTGGCATGGTTTGTTTTCAAAGTTCCGCACGCCCGATAAAACAAGGCGGCGTCTGAATCACAGACGCCGCGCGAGTGGATATCAGTCTCGCTTAGTGGGTCGAGCAATGATGCAGGGTGCCGCCGCAGGTCTTGCAGGCGTGTTCGGGCAGTTCACCCTTCTTCGCCCAGGCGACGAGCTTGGTCTCGCAATCGGGGCAGCTCATGTGGCTGGAGGAGTGCAGGGTGACGATGCCTTTGTCACCAGGAGCCGTGGTGACCGAGGGGGATTTGAACGTGACGGTGTGGCACTTGCTGCAGGTCACCGCGCTGGTGGGGCAGCAGCTGGCGTGTTTGGCGGCAGTGGCCTGACAGGAGACGAGCGTCAGGGCGCTGACGGCCATGATTGCGATGATGATGGATTTGATGAGTTTCGTTTTCATGATGTGGTTGTTTGAGTGTTGAAGAAGCATCTGCTTCACCCAGACAAACCCCGGTGCTTTGACAAACCCTTAAGGATCACAAAGCAGGCACACTGCATGACAAGGCAGAGTCAGTCTGTCTGTGAACCACCGAGTGCGGCACGCAAAATCTGGCGTGCGCGATAGATGCGTGTCTCCACGGCTTTGGAGGTGCAGCCAACGGCGGTGGAGATCTCGGCGTAGCTCATGTCCTGATAGGTGAAGAGCAGCATGGTCTCGCGCAGATCGTCAGGCAGGGCGGCTAGAGCGGCTTCGACGCGATGCAATTGTTCACTCCGTTCCATCTGCTCAGCAGGGCCTGGCTGCGACTCCAAGCTCTCTGGCACATGATCGTCTTCGTTGTCGATGGAAACCGTGGGATGCCGCTGCTTCCAGCGGGCGTGATTGCGCGCGAGATTCGCGGCGATGCGGAAGAGGTAAGTGGGAAACGGCGCGGTGGGGTGGTAGCGGGCGCGGCTTTGATACAGTTTCACGAAGGTTTCCTGCGTGAGATCGGTGGCCGTGGCGGCATTGTTGGTCATGCGCAGGAGAAACGCGGCCACCTTGTCCTTCCAGCGTTCCATGAGGCTGTTCAGCGCCAGATCATCGCCTGCGGCGAGTCGCTGCATGGCGGCAATGTCGGCGTCGGGAGGAGTGTCGGACATGCGCGTGGATCAGTGAAAAACATGAGCTGTGCCCAGCACATGGGGCAGCACAGTTTTCAGATACTTGTCCGCCTGCTCCGGTGCCATGCAGTCGGCGGTCTCATAGACATGCTGTAGCATCGCCTGCTGGCACTCCTGAGTGAGAGCGGCACGTTCGCGCAGGAGTTTCGTGACATCGTCGTTCACCGCGCGGCTGCCCGAAGCGATCGCCTGGAGCGCCTGGTCAGAATGCCGCACACGCTTGCACAACTCGACGCACTTCGGCTGATAGGCCAGATGCAGTGCCTTCATCTTTTCAAACTGTGAGCTCGTGAGGTCCAGCGAAAGCCGCAGCCACTGGAGTTCGGGTAGCAGGCTGCCGTTTTCGATCGGCATCTGCGCTGTGTTCACACAATCACACGGCTTCAGTATTCGCTGCGAGCCAAGGAACATGCCGATCCCGAGCAGGAAGGCGATGATGAGGACGATCAGACCGCGCATCATGGCGACAACGCGTGCTCCACACGTAGGAAGGGATTGATGGATTCGACATAGGCCAGCTCGCCCCTTGTGTGGAATGCCTCAAGATGTTGGATCCAGCCGAGGCCACCTCCCAGCAGCACGCAAAAAGCGATGGTAGCAAAAGCAGGCACAGGCCGTGCGAGTGTGCCGAGCCATGCCTGCCAGAGCTGAGACAAAGCCGTGCGGAGCGAGGTAGCCTCGGCAGTTTCAATGCGTGCCCAGACCTCCCGCGTGAAAGATGAGGGAAGTGAGACCGGCGCGGGAGATCCGCGCAGGAGCTGATGAAGCTGGTCGTCGTTCATGGGATGGGGGATTGTACCATGATTAACACCGTGGTCCGCCCAAACCCTCGCGGAAAGTGTGCGTATTTTGTCACTGATTGCCCAGCTTGCGATTTGTCGAGGGTTTCGACCTATTGCGGTGTTAGTTGTGTTGAATGCGCATCCAAGTCTCCATCTTCACCTGCTTCAGTCTCTTGACTGGAGTGTTGCCGTCTGCCGTGGCGGCCACGGTGGAGTATGATCTGGAAATCGCGGAGCGCGTTCTGTCTCCGGCCGGCAAACCCGTGAAGGCGCTGACCATCAACGGCACCATGCCGGGGCCGACGCTGCGATTTCGCGAGGGCGACACGGCGGTCATTCATGTGCACAACCGGCTGAAGCATGAAGAGACCTCCACCCACTGGCATGGGTTGCTGCTGCCAAATGAACAAGACGGTGTGCCCTATGTGACCACACCGCCAATCAAAGCCGGGCAGACGCATACCTTCAACTTTACACTGCGGCATGCAGGCACCTACTGGTTTCATTCACACACTGGATTGCAGGAGCAGCGCGGGGTGTTTGGCAGCATCGTGGTGCTGCCTCGCGGCGGCGAAGCCGAGCACGCGGATGTGGATCAGGTGATGGTGCTGTCGGATTGGACCAATGAAAATCCGCATGAGGTTCTGCGCAGTCTCAAGCGCGGCACGAACTGGTATCCGGTGAAGAAGGGAACGGCGCAGAGCATCACAGGAGCCATGCAAAAGGGCATGCTGAAGGATTATCTGGCGCGTGAGCGCTCACGCATGCCGCCCATGGACGTCTCGGATGTGGCTTACGATGCGTTTCTCATCAATGGTGTCCGCAAATTCGATATTCCAGCCAAAGCGGGGCAAACCGTGCGCCTGCGTTTCATCAATGCTGGAGCAGCCACGTATTTTTATCTGGAGTCAGCGACGGGCCCGCTGACCATCGTTGCCGCAGACGGCACGCCTGTGCGCCCCGTGAAAGTGCAGCGGCTGCTGATGGGCATCGCCGAAACTTATGACGTGCTTCTCACTGTGCCGGCGAATGGACGCTGGGAGCTGCGTGCCACGGCACAGGATGGCTCCGGCAGCAGCAGCGCCTTCTTTGGCAGCGGTGCTGAGCATCCCGCCCCTGCGGTACCCAAACCGAATCTCTACAGCATGGATGACATGCTCATGGCCGCACTGGATGACATGGATGCCGGCAGCTCCGAACCGCCGCCGCTGCGACCCATGGCACCTTACCGCCGGTTGCGTGCCGTGAAGCCCACCACTCTACCTGCTGGTCTGCCAGTGCGCGAACTGACGCTGCGCCTCACTGGCGACATGCAGCGCTACATCTGGTCCTTCAACGGCAAGACCATTGATGAGGAGGGTGTCATACCGGTGAAGCGCGGTGAAATCCTCCGCATGGAACTCGTGAATGACACGATGATGCATCACCCGATCCATCTGCACGGGCATTTCTTCCGCCTGCTCAATGGCCAGGGCGCGTGGTCACCGCTGAAGCACACCGTCGATGTGCCACCCATGGGACGTCGCACCATTGAGTTTGAGGCCAATGAGCAGGGCGACTGGATGTTCCACTGCCACATCCTCTATCACATGATGGAGGGCATGGCCCGCATCGTCAGTTATCAGAAGGAAACGCCAAAGCTGGGTGCTCCAGCTCATCTCATGCCGCACATGCCTGCCATGGGGGAGCACGCTATGCCCATGCTCTACCCGTTTGTGGACTTCAATGTGCTCTCCCAGCTCTCCGACGGCACCGCCACGCTGATGAGCGGTCGCAATGCCCTGCGTGTGCCATGGGAAATCGGCCTCAATCGTGAGCAGCACAAAACCGAATACGAAATCGATCTCCTCTACGAGCGCTACATCAATCCCAACTTCGGCGTCTTCACCGGCGCACGCCTCACCAACATCTCCGGCTCGGAGAACCGTGCGCTCGCCGGCTTCTGGTATCGTCTGCCCTATCTTTTCGTGTTCACCGCAAACGTGGGGAGCACCGGTGATTTTCGTTTCAACATCGGCAAGAATTTTCAGATCACTCCACGCTTCAGCATCAATGCCCGTGCGCAGTATGACACGCAGCAGATCTGGGAGCTCGCCTTTGGCGCGGAATATATGCTCACCAAGCGCCTGTCACTTTCCACCGCCTACCATACTGATTATGGTTTCGGTGCCGGTCTCGGCTTCCGGTTTTAAGCCACCCAGCAAAACAAAAAACACCCGCATGAAAACCAAACTCGCCATCCTACTGCTGCTCACCTCCTTCGGCCTGCAGGCCGCCCCTGGAACCAAAACTTACCCGCTCAAAACCTGCCTCGTCAGCGGCAATACGCTCGGCTCCATGGGCGATCCAGTGACGAAGGTCTATGACGGCCAGGAGATCAAATTCTGCTGCAAACCGTGCGTGAAAAAGTTTGAAGCCAATCAGGCCAAATATCTGGCCAAACTTTCCCGTTAATCCATCCGTACCACATTACCATGAAAGCCATCCTCCGTCTCCTCCTCGTCAGCGCTCTTTGCAGCGTCAGTTTCCTGCATGCCGCCCCTGAAGGCATCCCTGCTTCCTACCCGCTCAAAACCTGCGCTGTTTCCGGCGAAGCTTTCGGCGGCGAGATGGGCAAGCCGGTCAAAGTCACCCACGAAGGCACGGACGTGTATCTCTGCTGCAAATCCTGCATGAAGGACTTCAAAGCGGATCCCGCCAAGTATGTGAAAATGGTCAAGGACGCCGCCGCGAAGAACTAAGCGGCAGCATCTCAGGCCAGTCTCTGGCGCACCCATTCGCCAATGCCGTGTGCGTCTTGATCGGTCACGCTGGCATCGCTCCGGCATTCCTCGGCGCTGAACTCGCTGCGGGTCGCGATACGTCCGCCTTTCCAGACGTGAACGCCGGACGGATAGGGGCCAACTTTGCGCGGGTCGCTCCAGGTGTGAATGCCCAGCGTCTGTGGATTGACCGCCGCAGCGATGTGCATGGGGCCGCTGTCCACGCTGATGCAGTACTTCGCCTGCCGCATAATCCAGATTAGCTCGGGCAGGGAGGTGCGGTTGCTCCAGTCGTGAATGTGACTGCCGGTGGGGCGAGTCGGGTCAGCCGTCATACCGACGAGCACCACCGGATGCGGAGCCAGGGCATCGCAAAGCGCCTGCAAAGAAGAATTGGAGAGGGATTTGCCCTCCCCACGCGACCAAGGATGCACGGCGACGAAATCCGGCAGTGTCTCAGGCCACCCGGCGGGCGCTGTGCCAGGAGTGAGTTCAAAGGCGATGTCTTCGGGCTCGATACGGATGCCCAAGGCACGCGGCAGCTCGAGATAGCGGTCCACAGCATGGGCACCGGCATCCACGGGCACCGTATGATTGTAAAAGAAGCGGGAGCCTTCACGGGCATCCGAAAGGCCAATGACCGTCTGCGATCCACGCCAACTGCTGACCACTCCGCTGCGCAGCAGTCCCTGAAAATCGAGCACGATCTCGGGTTCCTCACGTGGCAGCGTCATCCAGGTGCGCCGCCAGTTCCAGAAGCGCACCAGACCGGCGAGACCGCGAAAGGTTTTGCGTGGAAAGGGGATCACTTCGTCGATTAACGGGCTGCCCTGCAGGATCGGCGTCCATTCCGTATTGGCGAGCCAGCGGATCTTCAGAGACGGATGCGCAGTGCGCAGCGCCTTCACGGCAGGCAGCGTGTGGACAATGTCTCCCAAGGAACTCGGTTTGACGATGAGCGCGGAGCGGAAATCGCGCAGGCTGGGAAGCTGGCGCGTGGCGGCGCTCATTTGCCCAAGGCAAGGCGGTCGGCCAGCAGCGAGGGCAGACCGGCGGCGCGGATTTTATTCTGCGCAGTTTCGATGTCGTATTCCAGCCGACGGATCGAGATCGTCTGGGCCTGCACATCGTAAATGGCATAGGCGGCCCGCCAGTCGCCATCGCGGGGCTGGCCGACGCTGCCGACATTGACGAAGTACTTCACCCCGCGCTGCAGGGTGATGTCGGTGCCACGGGCGGCACGCACGGCGTCGTCTTTCTCAAAGATGCGCGGCACATGGGTGTGGCCGTAGAAGCAGACTTGTGTGAACTGGTAGCTGAAGCTGGCCATCGCATCAAAGCGGTTGGTCACGTAACCCCAGTTGCCGGGAGAATCGAGCGTGGCGTGGACGATGGTGAAGTCGCGCACCTGGCGCACCAGTTTCAGATCCCGCAGCCACTGGCGCTGCTCCTCGCTGAGCTGGTCGCGGGTCCACAGCAGGGCGTTCTGGGCCAGCGGATTCAATTCTTCGAGCGAACTCTCGCTGGCAGCGCCTTCATCGTGGTTGCCGCGCACGACGGGGCAGCCCATCTCCTGCACGGCCTGCAGACATTCCACCGGATTGGCCGCGTAGCCGACGATGTCGCCGAGACAGACGTAATTGGAACAACCCTGCTCCTGAGCGTCCCACAGAACAGTCTGTAGGGCTTCAAGGTTGGCGTGGATGTCTCCGAAAATGGCGAATTTCATCGTCTAAGGTTGGCGGCGATTACGCACCTTCGGGACATGCGCAGGGAAATCAAGCATTTCAGTATCAGAAACCTCCCATGGTGAGGAGCGACCGCCCCTGCTGGAAAAGCAAACGGGGCGGATCACCCGATCCGCCCCGTCGCTTGATAGAGTCCAACAGCCAGAAGGAACCACTATTTGAAATTTTCGACTGAGCCGTCTCCGGCTCGCTGTCTGGTGGTATTCTTCCACAGCCCAAAAACATTGCGTCAGACGCTCGTAAATGAGTTGTAAGCAGGTTGTAAATGGGATGCTTATCGCCGGTTACAGCCGCTCGTAATAGCGGAATTCTAGGCCCTCTGCCTGGCCCACGACTTCCTTGAGCTGGAAGAGATGCTCAAAAGGCGGCAGGAGGACATCGCCTTCATATGGCGCGGCGATCCAGGTCAGGTAGAGTCCATCACACTGCGGCAGCAGTTCCTCAAAGACACGTGCACCACCGATGACAAAAACGGTTTCGGCTGTGCCGCAAACCTGCGGCAGTTCGGTGGCGCTGCGAATGACGGTGACCCCTTCGCGAGGGGCCATCGTGTGGCTTAAAACAATGTTCTGGCGTCCAGGGAGCGGCCTGCCAATGGAATCAAAGGTGGCACGCCCCATGAGGATGGGGTAGCCCAGCGTCGTGCGTTTGAAAAACTTCAAGTCCTCCGGGAAGTGCCACGGCAGTTTGCCCTCGCGCCCAATGACGCGGTTGCTGGACATGGCGACAATGGCGATGAGGCGCGGCATGGCCGGAGTTTACCAGAGATCGATCGGCTGATGGGGTTCGGGGCGGATGATCTCAGTCCCGGGAATGGTTTCTGTGAAGCGGCGGGTGAACCACATTTGCGCGGGTTCTTCGCCGTGGACGAGCAGCAGCTTCTTGGGCTTCACTTTCTCGATGTATTCGGCGATCTGCTCACGGGAGGCATGGGCGCTGAGGTCAAAGCTCTCGATGCGGGCGTTCAGCGCCACGGCGGGCATGTCTTTGGCGAGTTTGATGATCGTGCCGGGGGTGGCGTTGCGGATCTTGTAGCCGGGGGAATCGGGGTCGGTGTAGCCGACGAAGCAGATGGTGTTGCGCGGGTTGTCGAGGAACTTTTGCGCGAAGACGTTGGAGACGGTGTGCTCCGTCATCATGCCGCTGGAGAGAGCGTACAGCGTGCGCGGACTGGAAACGAGCTCCACCCGCTTCTTGTTTTTGCGCGGTACGAGCATCTTCATGTCATCGAGCAGGCGGAAGCCCGGATAACTACGGCGGCTGCGGGAGGCGTAGTGGTCATAGAGCACGGTGATCTTAGTGCTCAGGCCGCCGATGTAGAGCGGCATTTCTGGGATAAGACCTTCCTGGTGCAGCTCATGCAGCATGAGCATGACCTCCTGGGTCTTGCCCAGCGCAAAGACAGGAATCATGACCGCGCCACCGGCTTCATGAGTATCGCGGATGACTCCAGCGAGGCGCTCTTTTTCGGCTTTGCGGGAAAAGCCTTCCGGGCGTGCGTAATCGCCACGCGTCGTCTCGGCGATCATCACGTCGATGCCGCTGGTCGGGAAATCGGCAGCGCGGCAGATTGTCTGCGCCTCGAAGTTCACATCGCCTGTATAGAACAGCGTATTGCTGCCTTCACGGACCAAGACACCGGTGGAGCCGAGGATGTGGCCAGCATCAAACATCGTGGCCTCCAAGTTGGTGTCCGGGATTTCAAACGGGCGGTCGATGTCACGGTAGATCCACTGGGCGCGGATCTCATCGAGTTCACGGTGGGTGAAGAGCGGGTATTCGGTGATGCTTTCTTCTTCGCGCTGCTTCGTCATCACATTGACGGAGTTGTGCAGCATGGCCGACGCTAGCTCACCGGTGATTTCGGTCATCAGCACCGCCGTGTTTGGCTGCTTGCGCTGCAGCACGGGCATGGAGCCGATGTGGTCATGATGCGCATGCGTGATGATCACCGCGTTGGCCGACTTGTGGGGCAGAGGGCCGAAATCCGGCAGGGCTTCGTAGCCTGCGCGTTTGGGGTGCATGCCGGCATCCAGCACGACGCGATGTTCTCCGGCTTCGAGGAGGTAGGAATTGGCACCGATCTCACGTCGGCGGGTCAGGTTGCGAAAACGCATGCAGTATTTTTTTGGGGAAGGGGAGGGCGACACTAGGGGCTAGCCAGTGTTCCACAAGGAGAACTTCGCCCCCCTCAGACCCGCCGTTGGCCGGCGATGCGGGCAAACACTGTCGATGCGACGATCAAAGCGGCGGGAATTGTCGGCGGGCACCAGATCAAACTGGACTGAAAGGCGAGAAAACAGACGATCAGCGCTGCGAAGACGCAAAGCAGCCCGCGCAGGATGGCTTTGGTGCGTGGGACGAAAAACACCAGCCAGGCTCCTGCCAAACCGGCGGCTATCCAGGTGAGCCACTGCGCCCAGTCCGGTAGCAGCCGCAGGCGCGGCGTGGCGAGCACCTGTGCAAGTGCTTGGGCATGCAGGCGTGCCAGTCCGTGGTGCGCCTCTTCCTCGGTGCCAATCACGATCAACTTGCCACCCGAAAGATTCGCCTTGTCCTGCGCTGACACGGCCTCGGCCAGCTCCGAGGTCATCAAATTGAGCGCATCCACTTCGTGAACCGGTTGCTTCGTATTGACGATGAATTCACCAGCAGCCGAGAGCGGCACAAAAGCGCCGTTGGCTAGATAGGCACCGGCACCCGGACCGAGCAACAGGCGCTGGGTGGCGTAAGGCGTCTGGGTGAAACGTGCCAGCGCCTGGGCCAGGACGGTGGGCAGCAGGTGGCCGCTCTCCTGCACGGCGTAAGGCAGTTTGCTGGCGTCATTCGCGCCGAGCGGTACCGCAATGCCGATCTCAGCTTGTCGGCGGATCAGGTCGTCTGGAGCAGAGATCAAGGCTCCCAGGGGTGGTACCGGGCCGGTATCTCCCCGCACCTTTTGAAAGGACGGCAGCGAACCTTCGAGGCCACCTAGAAATGCGGGTGTGTCATGGCTGGCGGCCAGCTGCGCCTCAACACCCAGCACGGTGCTCGGAAACGGCACCAAGGCCTGGGCGGCTTCATTCACAAACTCCGGCGCAGGACGGCCCCAGAACAGCGTTTCGGGAATGACCACCACGGCTGGATCGTAGCCCTGTAGGCCTTTGAGGACCATCTGCCAGTCGAGCGGGCGCGGCGGCCAACCGGCATATTCCGCTTGGTCGGACGCTCGCATTGTCACCAGAACGACGGGTGCAGCAGAGACGGCGTGATCATCGACCACAACAAATCGATCGCGCGCGTTGGCGACGAGAAAATCGAGAAACAACTCGTCCACCCGCTGAAACCGTCCCGCTTGATGCTCGCGCTCCAACCACCAGCCGAGGCTGCCGAGGAGGAGAACGAGAATCAGGGCACGGATCATGGCAGGCGGAGCCCGGCGGATCGCTCCCGGTTACGGTGCTGCGGGCGTTTCGGCCGGAATGTCGGTGGTTTCCCGCTTGTCGGCGGCAAATTTGAGGCGCTTATGTTCCTCGTCGAGCGAGACTTTGACGACGTCGCCTTCGCGGATGTCTCCACGCAGGAGATGCTCGGCCAGCGGGTCCTCGATGTTTTTCTCCACCGCACGGCGCATTGGGCGCGCGCCATACTGCGGGTCAAAACCCTCTTTCATGAGGAACTCGCGGGCGCTGTCGTCGAGCGTGATGTGGATGTTCTTCTTCTTGAGGCGGGCGACCACCTTGCTGACTTCGAGATCGACGATCTTGTTGAGCTGCTCCTTCTCGAGCATGCGGAAGATGACGATGTCGTCGAGGCGGTTGAGGAACTCGGGCTTGAAGAACTTCTTCGCTGCTTCGGTGATCTTGCCTTTGATGCCGACGTTGTCGGCGGAATCTTCCTGCATGGCCATGAAGCCCAGGCTGGTCTGGCGTTTGATCTGCTCTGCGCCGATGTTCGAAGTGAGGATGACGATGGTGTTACGGAAGTCGATCTTGCGACCGAAGTTGTCGGTGACTTGTCCTTCTTCGAGAATCTGCAGCAGCAGATGCATGACATCCGGGTGCGCTTTTTCGACTTCGTCGAACAAGATCACGGAGTAAGGGCGGCGGCGCACGGCTTCGGAAAGCTGACCACCTTCTTCATACCCGACGTATCCCGGAGGCGCACCGATCAGACGGCTGGCGGTGTGCTTCTCCATGTACTCGGACATGTCGATCTGGATCAGCGCCTCGGCGGTGCCAAACATGAATTCGGCGAGGTTCTTCGCGAGGAAGGACTTGCCGACGCCGGTCGGGCCGAGGAAGAGGAAGGAGCCGATCGGGCGGCGCGGATCTTTCAGGTCGGCGCGGGAACGGCGCAAGGCCTTGCTGATGGCGATGACAGCTTCGTCTTGGCCGATGACCTTGCCCTTGAGTTCGGTTTCCATCTTGAGCAGCTTTTCGGCTTCGGCCTGTTCCATGCGTTGCAGCGGAACCCCGGTCCATTTTGACACGACGGACATGATGTCCTCTTCGGTGACATCGACGATGCGCTCCTGATTGTTGGACCGCCAGGTTTCCAGCACGTCATCGAAACGCTTCTTCGCGTTCTTCTCACGGTCGCGCAGGCTCGCGGCCTTTTCGAAATCCTGCTCCTTGATGGAGCCTTCCTTCTCGACGCGAATCTCTTCGATCTCGGCTTCGATCACCTTGAGTTCGGGGGGACGTGTCATGGCGGCGATGCGGGCTTTGGACCCAGCTTCGTCCATGATGTCGATGGCCTTGTCGGGCAAGAAGCGGGAGGGCAGGTAGCGTGAACTGAGATTCACGGCAGAGCGGAGCGCGTCTTCGCTGTACTTCGCCTTGTGGTGCATCTCGTATTTGCCACGCAGACCGAAGAGAATCTTGATGGCGTCCTCGACGGAGGGCTCCTCGATCTTCACGCTCTGGAAGCGGCGTTCGAGGGCGGAATCCTTCTCAATGTACTTGCGGTACTCGTTGAGCGTGGTCGCGCCGACGCATTGCAGCTCGCCGCGGCTGAGCGCAGGCTTGATGATGTTGCTGGCGTCCATCGCTCCCTCAGCGCCGCCTGCACCCACGATGGTGTGCAGCTCGTCGATGAAGAGAATGACGTTCTTGTTGCGGCGGATTTCATCCATGACCGCCTTGATGCGCTCCTCAAACTGGCCGCGATACTTCGTGCCTGCGACCATCAGGGCGAGATCGAGGGTGATGACTTTCTTGTCGCGCAGGATTTCAGGGACATTGCCGGCAGCGATTTCCTGGGCCAGACCTTCCACGATGGCGGTCTTGCCGACACCAGCCTCACCGATGAGCACGGGGTTGTTCTTGGTGCGGCGGCAGAGGATCTGGATGACGCGGGCGATTTCTTCCGAGCGGCCAATCACGGGGTCCAT
>Ga0114968_10001869_pt1 | contig 16240 bp, 11 predicted proteins | sample M_130807_EF_Meta_FD_87020 | JGI IMG/M metagenome (GOLD analysis project Ga0114968, IMG submission 87020) | Freshwater microbial communities from Lake Montjoie, Canada to study carbon cycling - M_130807_EF_MetaG | ecosystem: Environmental > Aquatic > Freshwater > Lake | place: Lake Montjoie...
ATTATAATTTTTGCAAAAAATATATTTTTCAAATGTTGCCATATTACTCGTCGTAGGTTTGACAATATATACATTTTCAAATAAAGAAGAAAGCAAATATAATATTTCTATTAAATGTGTATTAAATATATGTTGAATTTTAATTAAACTATTGCCTTTTTTACTTTGACATTTCAAAATAATGCAAACAACTTTCATAATATTATAATTATTCTGTTTAATACATTTATAACTTTTATAATCACATGTATCATCTTCAAAAAAAATAAAATCATACATTTTATCTTTTATTTTATCACTATTTTCTATAGAAATGCTAGAAAATGAGAAGATTTCACTCAAATTCTTATCGTTTGATCTATTTACATAATATTCAAAATCTTCAAAATTAGGACTTATATTTAAAATAGTTGTTTTATCATGATACAGATTTTCAAATAAAAAGAGTAATTGATTTATTTCTATCAAGTCGTAAAATAATATTGTTTTTGTTTTTAATTTACTTATAGATATGTTTAATACTGGAATATTGGAAAAAATATATTGATAAGGATTTATGATATGAATCGTTTTTATATCATCTTGAATATTTTTGAACGAATCGTCATTTAAAATGAAATTCTGAAGATGTTTCTTTTGTTCAAAATAATATGATAATGTACAACTAGTTAAAATATTACTAGTGGTTTGTATTGTAATATCTATATCAATATTGTTATTATTTTTTGGTAATAAAAAATAACTCATAAAAATGATTAATAATGTAAATTATAAATAATTTTTAAGTTGTAATAGTATAATAATCAAATATTTATACATTACTTTTGTCAATTGTAAATACTATATCATCATAACAATTTTTATTTGCTCTTAAATCATAGACTTTGATAAATTGTTTCATATCTTCTGGTACTTCATTTTTAAGTATATCAATCCAATCTATACTTTGAACATCCTCGATTATTAAGATTCCATCATCTGTCATTATTTGTGAATACAATTTTATAAATTGTAACATACTTTCTAAAGTGTGAGGACCATCATCTAACATAAAATCACACTTTATATTTTTGTCTAAGAAATGAGTTTTAAAAAAATCACTATTGTATGCGTCTATTGATGTATGTAATACAACTCTATTATCTGTCAATAATTCATCAATAACCCTATCAATAGGAAGTATATCTAAACCATAAATAGTTGCATTTGTAAAAAAATCTCTCCATAATTTTATGCTGCCTCCATTTTTTTCAAAAAAATTACCAATGCCTACTTCTAATACATTTTTAGCAGTTTCTTTTTTATTACTCAACAATTGTTGATACAATTCTAAATACGAATGTACCGTATTTTTGTCTGTAAGATTGTTAGATACAATATCAATTAAACTCATTATACATATTTAACTAAATATTATTTTTAAGTTATAAATAAACAAATTAATTAATAAACAAATCAAACGGTTAATCCCCTAAAATAACAAGTTTTTTAGCTTTAGTTTTAGGTTTTGCTTCTTTTTCTTTCGTATTCTCTTTTTTCTTACTAGTTTTCTTTGTTGTTTTTTCAGGCAAATCTATAACTTCTTCTTTATCTGACTGTACTGCTGCGTCTTCTATTGCGTCTGTTGCAGGAACCAACAATAACTTCTTACTTAATTTACGTACTTTGGGCTGTAACTTTGCGTTTTCTTTTTCACCAACTTCTGCAACATGTTGGCTCTCTATCGAATTACGAATTATTTCTGTTTCATTGTACTCTCCTAATTCAATTTCGACTTTTTCTGTATTCACTTCCATTCTCTTTTTATAAACAAAATATCTATTCAAGAAAGAGATTTTTTTTTCAAATTCACTCATTTTGGCTGCTTCTCCGTAATCTTTTTCTTTAAATCTATTTCTTTTGATTTCTTCTAACATATTCATAAATAGTTCGCTAAATAATCCAGATCCTTCTGGAAGTCCCAATTCATTTGCTTCTTGTCTTGAAATAAGTTTGAATCCATATGATTCCATAATACGATCAAAGTAATTAAAATTAATTAAATATTCTGATATTTGTTGATTAATTGATTCTTGATACACATCAATTTTATATCCAATACAGCTAGAATCATCTTCAAATGTAGTAGCGCCATATCTTTTTGTAATTTCCCATATTTTTTTTCCATTTTCTACAATTTGAATACTTTCATTTGTTTTTACTTTTTTGAGCATATTAAATATTAATTTACCATCATATGCAGTACCAATAAAATAACCATTTAATTTGGTACATTCCGATAGATTTCTTGCAAATCCTTGCAATGCGTCTGGACTTTCGAAAAAGTAATGTGTAGCAAATTGACAAGAAGAGATGTGAAACCCGTCTTCTCCTACTCCGTATTGTTTTGCAACGCCTTTGCCAATTTTTTCTGGATCTTTTGGACCTATTCCAAAAATAGCAGATACAATTTGTTTTGCTTTATCATTTAACATTGCTTCGCCTTTTTTTACATTGTAAGCACTATTACCATGAACAAATAAAGCACTTGGCATGGTTTTGTTCATTTTTTTCGAATTTAAATATCTAGCACATGCACCGTCTATTCTATTTTCTAGGTTTTCTTTGGCATAATCAATTCCAAAAACAAACGATAAACGTGCAGAAATCCATTTGGGTAAATCTCCTGCTTTACCACAAGCATAATCAATAAGTATATCTCCAGGTTTCGATACAGAGGTAATCAGCATTTTCTTAACATATAAATTATGAAAATTTTTCATAGCTTCTGTCATTAGTTTACCAGTTGGTTTATTATAATAAACATCTTCACTTATTAAACTATCTGGTATATTCATACCAGAAGACAACATTTCTTCGGTAATAGGATTATGAATCGATTTCCAATTTTCATTTGCCGTTTTATAAGAATTACCATATTGTTTTTCACCTTTTCTATATTCTGCCGTTTTATCGTATCTTACTCTTAGTGGAATCCATCGCCATCCTTTTTCTTTTGAAAAATTATAACTGAATTCTACAATCATATTATCCGTAAATACATCATTTTCTTCTGTAAACATTTGTTTTACACCAGAACCATCTGTTCTTAGCATGATATTGCATATGCCTGCTTCTGGATCATATGGTTCTGTTGGATAAAATTGTTTCGGTAAATAATCATTTTCTTTTTTATCTTCAAATCTATTTTTAAATTCAGGCATTCTATCATCAATAATATCTTGGCATGGATTAATGTACCCATCATTTTTTTCATTAAAACCACAACGTAACTGTATCTTTTTATATTCTGTTAATTGAGTAGATAAGTTTGCACTGACCCCATCTTCAAAAATTGGTTTGATTATGTCATCACCGTTTTCACCTTTTATAGTTGTTATTAAAAAGTCAATTGTATTGTATTTTGGTGGTTTCCATTTAAAAGATTGTTTCCAGGTAATTTTTGTTTTTGGACCAGATTCGCCTATTTTTTCAGAACCGACACCGTAATAGGAATGTGTAAATATTAACCCATCCGTTTCATATTCAAATCTATGTTCGCGAAATTTGGTTAGTATAATATCGCAAGCATTAAATATACTTTGTTTGTTACTTAAAGGTAAGAATTCTTTGCAAACAATACGAATTGGACACATAATTGATTTGGAACTACTATTTGTGAATTGTTTGAGAATTTCTTTTGCAGAAAACCCTTCTTTTTTTGTGTCAATCAATATAGAAACCGCATTTAAATTGGATATAATATGTTTTAAAGAATAATAACGTGAATTTGCCGAATTCATTTCTTCTGGCAAAAGCATAAATGATAAATTACGCACATCATTTTTTTTAATATAATAAATATCAAATGCTGCATACAAATTAATAAATTTACCTGATTTATCATGAAGAATTAATTCACCATCGATTAACGTGTCAAAATAATCTTTTATGAGAGTTTTTGCGCCAGTGAAAATAACATCCATATTCATATTTATTAAATATATTTTACCTTCTGAGTTAATAAACAGTAAGTGACGTTGCCCGTCTGCTTTTTCCGTTACGACAAAATCCTTGCGAATATTTGGCTCAGTTGAATTACTATCTGGACTACCAATATTTGTCATTTGTAATGTGATAGAACTTGGACCAATAAAATGTCTATTTTCGATTCTCTTTGTTTCATCATACTCTTTCCCCCATATTAATTTCATGTATTCTAATAATACATTACGTTGTTCTGGATAAGATATAGGAAAATTAGTGGATTGTAAACCTCCTAATACAATTTTAATGACATTTCTAAGAGAATTTGCAATCGTTTCGGAATTATTAAAAAGTGTGCCTGGACCTATTTTATTATTATTAATCTCAATTTCTATTTCATAGCTTTCTTCATTTTGAAAAACATTGGATTCATCTATGGTATATACGGGATTGATACGTCCACGATTTAATCTTCCGTATTTATCTGCAGTTCTTGTACCATATTTTACAATACTAATATCCACTTGAAATGGTAAATCATTATTAGTAAAAGATACACGATTAATAAAACGAAAATCTTTTTTAGATTTTTTCCAATTATCTAATATGAAATTTTTTATTCCTGTTTTGGCTTGTTCTTCATTCACATAAGAAACTCTAAAATTAAAATCATCAAAATTTACAGGATATACACGATTATTATTTACAATTGCCGTTTTTTTATTTATAAAAGATACACATGAAAAGTTATTTTTGTAAATTTCTTTTATGTCATTACTTTTACAATATTCTTGAATATTATGTATTCCAGAAACTTCTGTTCTCACTTCTGATGTTTTAAATCTACCTGTTGTGTTGTCTAAATATTCACAATTGATTCTAAGATAATAATCGCCTGCACTATTTTTGGTTTCAAATCCTGCAGATTTTAGTTTTTTAACGACATTATCATAATCATTTTTAGTAAGTTGTTTAATTCCTCTTGTACCAAATCTTACTTCCAATTCAGGAGTCGAAGAATAATTCTTAATAAATGGATTTGAAAAATAAAATAACTTTATGATTTTATCAAAACGTTGCTGAACAGTAAATTGCGTTTGTTCTTTTGCAACCATCTCTTTTTCTTTTTCCTTGTCAACTTCATCTGTTTCTTTTTCAAATAATTCTTCTGGTGGTTGTTTGTATATTTCTTCTTGGACCTTTGTATTTATTGTTGCTTCTACTTTTTTTTGTTGAATCGAATTATGTTGCTTTAATATTTGTTCCAATAATCTGTATTTATCGCGCAATTTTAAATTATTTATCTTCGTTTTTTCGTTTTCATTCAGATTTGTGTATATTATTAAAATGTCTGGATTTATTATTTTTCTCAGCAAATCAATTTGAATTTCTTTTTTAGAAATTTGATCAAACTCATCACGCGTTTTTTGATCTAATTGTCTATAAGCATCATTTAATTCAGACGTTCCAAAATCAAATGATATTTCGTTATTGTTTGCTATTTTTAAATTAGAACTGATGTCTTTTTTCATTGTACTCATTATTATATATATAAAAACATATTTTTAAATTGTTGTTCATTTTTTTTTATAATTGTTGAACAATATTTTCGTATAATTCTTTTTTTGGTTTTTTCTTTCCATTGGATGTGTTTGTAAATTCAATCCCTAATTTAGTGCAAATATTTATTAGATCTTCTACTTTATAATAAGTGATAGATTTAATTGGTTTATCTATATTTTCTATCTGAAAAAGATCTTTTTTATACTTTTCTGTTTCTATTTTATTCATTTGTTGAAATCCGAACTTATCTGCATGTATAAATTGTACTACAAAATATTCATCATTATCATTCACGGATAATTCATAGTATGTTTTTCTTTTTATAAAAACAACATTCATATTTTCAAGTACACACAATGTTAAAAATGTTTTTGCGTCTATTTTATTTTCATTTACCAAATCATTCTCTATATTATGTAAACTTGCAAATTTATAGGGCTTGATCTGTTGTTTTTCTTTTCTTAATTTTTCAACATATTCAATTTTAATATTTTTTTCAAAAACAATATTTTTATTATGTAACATTTGATAATGTAATAGTCCATGTTTCATAATATAAAAACACCAAAATAATGTATCTTTTTCTTTTGGATAAAAAAAACGCGGATTGTTTTCTTTTTCTTTCTCTTTTAATGGAGGACTAACGCATACTCTTGTATCTAATTGATGCAATGTATCTTTTGTCTCATGTTGTTTCATTCCATGTTGTTTCATTTCATTTTGTTTCGTGTTATATTTCAAAATTTCGGTTTTAACAAAAAAAGGGATTTTTTGTATATTTTCACTATTTAGCATATAATCTTGTAATTGTCCAAATACATGATTATAATCCTTTGTGATATATTGTTCAATGTTCATAATTAACTCTAGTAATATTATATATTCTTCTTAATTATCTTTAATATCTTTTGAAAAATATGTATTTTTATATTCTTCTTTTTGTTGTTCGACGTTGTTCAGTGTCAATTCTTGTGTATTTACATAATTAATATAAACGACAATTTCTTCCAATATATCTTTTTTAATTTCTGTCAAATTTATGTGAACTCCATACTTATTTTCATTTAATATAACGTCTTTGTATTTGATTAAAATTCTCAAAATCTCCAACTGATTAAACTTACTCATATTTTCAATTTTTTCACGAATGTAATTTAATTCGTTTGTAGAAAAAGTATTTATTTCATCATTTGCAACTGCAGATACTTCCATTATTCTTATTATAATTATTATTCAGTAATGTTTTTAAATAATAATTATTTTAGATTTATTACACTCTTTTACATTCTTTTAGATTTACGTTTATGCTTCATTTATAAGAATACGTGGTTTTTTATCTATCTTAGGTTTTACTAACTCGGCTATAATAGAAATATATTTGTCGTTTAACTCAAAACGCTGTCCAATTACTCTAGCAGTAAATTTGTCGCCTTCTTGGATTTCTGAAAAATAATCCATATTAAAATGATGATCTTTTGCAATAAAAACAATAATCGGAGATGGTATTTCAGTCGCACTTTCTGCTTTTATTCCAGCTTTCGTAATATTTTTTGCAACACATTGTAATAACATACCTTCTACTGGAAAACAAATTTCGCATTCAAATACAACTTCAAAGGATATATTTGTTCCACGTTGAACCATTCCACTCGAATAAGATACTATTTTGGTGGATCCTTGTTTAATAAAACCTTCTACAAGACATTTACCTTCAAAATGAAACGCTATACTTTGTTCAATTGTTTCTTTTATATTTTTACCGATAGAAGTAATAGGTAAAACAACGGTTCTTGTAATTATTCCTCTAGAATAAATAGTCATAATACGTAAATTATCTTTTTTTTTATTTTTTTGAAATTGTGTCATTTGTATAGGTTCCATTGTATTATATTATATTATATATTACATATATTATCTTTTAATTGTTTTCAATTTTATATTATTTATATAATTCTACATTTATACATTTATATATTTATATATTTATACATTTATACAACTACTTTGTACAATTTGTAATAAATCGCTAGTTCAGGAATGATAAACCATTTCTTTCCATTTTTTTTAATATCATTATAGTATCTTAATATAAATTCTTGAAGAACACATAATTCGATTTGATTCATTGCTTCTTTCACAATAGTACCATTTTTATCTTTTTGCTGTTTTGTATTTTCGTTTGTATATTTATTTTCTCCTAAAATATCATTTAACATTGTTATGGTTTTACTTTTACCTGATTCATCACATCTTGCTCCTGTATCACGAGTAGATTCCATATTTTTGGTTTTGAACACCATATATTTATTTTTCTTCTCATAACCAATAAAACCAACTAGTTTATTGTAGTTTTTTGGGTCTAATGGTTCAAAAAATTGTTTTGCTTCTTTACTCATTGCAATTTCTCTCTCATCTTCAGGTTGGGCTTCTGTCCAGATATTCTCTTTATTCAAAAGAATAAATACTCTTTTGTTCAAGTTATATAGTAATAATGCACTAAATTTGTCTGTTACGATAATATTTCGATAAAAGTATTCTTTTAAATACCATTCTAAACTAGTTTTATCAATACTTTTTAAAGAAAATAAATGTTTAATAAGCTCTAATTTTTCATGAAATCCTAACATTTCAATCATATGTGCAGCTAAAAATTCAAGCAATTGAATTTCTGTAATTTCAGGATATTCTATTTTCATTTTTTTCATTACGACCCCACAATATTTAAACCAATTGTCTTCCCCTCTTGGTACTTTTGTTTCTTTTGAAAAAGACAACACAATATTAAATTGTTCTTTTAATTCATCTAACACTGATTTACCTTGTTCTACCATATTGTTTTCTGCATTTAATCTCTCTCTTGCATTTGTAGATTTATCTATTATTTTTTTGTTTATTTCAAATTGAATAGATTGATGTTTATAATCAATTGGAACCATTCTATCGAATATAGAAATATTTTTGTCTTTTAATTCAATGGGTTGAAATAAATAATATTCGCCAATATTTATTAATCTTCCATTTCTTCCGTATTTATCTGTTATAAATTCATTATGATCATCAATTAATTGGGTCAATGCAGAATATATTTGTACATAAGGATATTTTTTAGGTATTTGAATAGCAGAAATGAGTACATCTTTTTTATAAAAATAACTTTCTTTCATCAACATTCTTATTCTTTGTAAAATTTTTTCCGAATTCATAACAATAAAATTTTCATTGTATGTATCTTCATTTAAATCTTCTTCGTTGATTTTTTTATCAGGAACACAAGAATAATCACACGTTGACATATAATCACATGCCGCCGTAAACGGAGCATCCCCTATTTTAAAATTATCTAAAACCATTCCACTAGATAATACTTGTTTTACTGGTTTTTTCATAATATCCGCTATTTTTTCTTGTGTAAAATTTGTTTGTGCATGATTGATAATGCAATCTACTGCAGTTTCTTTTAATACGCGGCTTACTTTACCGATCTGAATTGCTTTGTACTCTGCAACCCTATAGATATACAGATCTGCGGCTTCTTCTTTATTATCCTTACCTAAAATAGTTCCATGCATATAAATTTCAACATTCCTTTTTTCAAATGGTAAATCTTTGTGACTAAAATTACGAACTGCTCGTCCTATAATTTGTTCTGTGCGATTCATATTATACCAAGGATCTAATATGTGCACTTGTCGAATAAATTTAAAATCGATTCCTTCTGAACCCGCTTTTGAAATAAGAACAATCTTTACTTTTTTCCCATCTTTATTATCATCTCCAGTGAGACCTTTTACTTCATAATCATTATTTGGCGAAATGCGTAGGTCACCCGTAATCATAGAATACCTTGCAGGAATAAAATTATTTTTATCAGAAGGCGGTTTCATTGTTCTTACATCGACGATTTCACTTGGTTTATTTTTAAACAATGGTTTTGCGTTTTGTCCATAACGAGTAAACCCCATTTCTTCAAGTGCTAAAGCCATTGGTATTAAACCACTATCAATATATTGTGAATAAATAAGTATAATTCCTTCAGAAACATTGTTTGTTTCCAAATTATAAATTTTATCTAGGATGCATTTAATTTTAGCACTATATTTGCCAATTATTTCTTGAGAGAAAAATTTACCATATACATCTATCGTATTTTTTTTGTATTCAAAATTTCCCTTTTCTGGCGGAGACTTATTATCTACAAAATTCATTATTCTCTCTAAACCTTTTTTACCAGTTAATTCATTTGGATCTAAAACAGTTTGTCTGTTTAAACGAATCTCTAATGGTTGGGATTGATTTGCTCCACCTGTACTTGTTGTTTCTTTTTCTTTTTCTTCTGATTCTTGTCTATTGTTGTCTTCTTGTCTATTGTTGTCTTCTTTTTGTTCACTTGATTCAACTATATCTGAAAAACTAGGCGAATATTCGTCTTGATATTTCTCTCCAGTTGCAGATATATTGTCTAACATTTGTTTTAACCCGTTTGTAGGATAAGAAATGATTAATGTTTCAATTGGTATTTGAAGCATAGTATATCCAAATGATTCCATATTTTCAAAACTAGGCATTTTTCTCATTTCTCCCATTTTGGTTGTAATTATATTTTGTTTGTTTCGCAATGCATGAATTACATATTTGTATGCACAACTTTGGCAACCACCACAATTATCACATTGATTCAAAGTAGTTAAATATAAACTTAAAATACGCTTTTTATCATCTGGTTTAATTTTTTTCAAATTCATTTGATAAGAAGGATAATTTATAAATGGAAATGTGTAATTTTTCGCAAATTCATTTGGGTAAATGCGATAAGGAAATGTATATGGATTTTCGCCACGCACAAAAGAAACATATCCTGTAGCTTTTCTTATTAATAAATCTTTACCGTCTTTTTTAAAGTTACCATATTTATCAAACACATCTTTTACTTCCATTTTACCACGTCTATCATTTATGTTCATTAAATTTAATAACCAAATTATCTCCTTGTAATTATTATACATTGGAGTTGCAGAGAGAAATAAAAACCTCATGTTTTGTGCGGATTTAACCAATAGCTCTAAATTAATTGCAACTTTTTTATTTTCATTGTCTTCTGATTTACGTATATTATGTATTTCATCAATAACAATTAAACGATTATTGAATTCATTTTGTAACCTTTTCATAATTCTTTTATTTAATGGAACGGTTGTTTCTTTTGCAATTTGTATTTTCTTTTTATTACCAACCGTCGTGGCTTGATCTTTATTTGGTTGTTTTGTTCTCTCTATTTCTTCATCATAATTCATTGTTTTTATTATGTAATTTGCGAATTGACCATATCCAAGAAAAATATAATAATTATTAATAATGCTTTTAATTTGATTTATTATTTTTTCTTTTGGCATACCTTTCATACTCATTGGATTAATTTCTTTTATTAGCTTATTGCCAGTACATGATTGTATATTCCACAAACCATCAACTAATTTTAATTTTCTCTCGTCAAACAATTGTAATTTGAAATTATCTTGAACATTTTCTGAAGCAACAATAATAATTCTTTTTGTAATACCTATTTGTTTCATATAATCCCTCATTTCTTCCGATACACCTATTGCACTACATGTTTTACCAGATCCTAAACCATGATATAACAATAAACTATTATATGGCGTTTGAAACGACATAAAATTTTTTACAAAAGCTTGATGTGGTTGTAATTCATAACTTGCTTTGCTTAACATATTTGCATGTTCTTCAATATCTTCATATATAGTTCCATCGTATTTTGTATCATTAAATTCTTTTTTTTCCGCAATTTTAATATTAAATTGTTTATCATTCAAATTTGGGTATAAATAAGATTGTTCTTCCGAATCTTCATCTAAACAGTTTCTTTCAACAAGTTCTTTTTTTAATAAAAATTTATTACATTCATTTGAATAATAATTTTCATTTGCACAATTTAACTTTTCAAAATCTTTTTTTAAATTCGTATTACAAACATTTGTAGAAGACGAAGACGACGGTGAAGAAGACGAAGGTGAAGAAGACGAAGGTGAAAGTGAAGAAGAGGAAGACGAAGGTGAAGAAGAAGACGACGACGAAGAAGAAGGAGAAGAGGATGAGGAGGAAGAAGATGTATCTGTAATATTTGATTGAATTGTTTTATTTGATAAAGGCGAATTATTTGACATAAATACTATATATTATGTATATAATCTATATTCTTGTAATACTTTATTTATATTATTTATTAATTCTTTTTTTTCCAAATTATATGGTCTTATAGATTCTGAACATTCCTCTAGTGTTTTCCATTCTAATTTACTTACCTCTGATATTTGAAAATTATCTAAATCAATATTTTCTACATTTTTCATATATGCCAAAAAATATTTATGTTTATAAGATTTGTAATTCGTACCTATAAATATTTCTTCAAAAGGAATAATATTTTCTATAACTGTAATTTTTTCTTTTGAAATACCAGTTTCTTCTTCAAATTCTCTTAAAGCACAATCTAAATCTTTTTCTTTATTATTGCGTCTCCCTTTTGGAAACTCCCATTCGGTTTCTTTCCAATTCGTTGCACTTTGTTTTATAATAGTACTAAGATTTATTGCATTATCATAGTTTGTAATGCCATTGCGTATTGTTTCCATTTTTTTTAAAGAAATACTTTCTTCCGTTTTATATTTTAAATTACTTGTTCCGCCCCACATTTTTTCCCATAATGTATTGAAATTCTCATTTAAAATGCGCGTTTTTTCTTCTATAGACATTTCATCTACTAAACTTTGTATTTGTGAAATATTGTATGGCGAATATTTACCACGAATAAAATCAATATACCCAAAACTATCTTTACGCCGTATCATTAAATATTCAATACCTCGATTACTTTTTCTAAATACTATAATTCCGTAACTAATAATGGGCATTTTACATTGGTTAAAAATATGTCCTTGCTTTCCACAATTATTGCAAATATTTGGTTTATTTATATTCATCGATATATCAATATATGTAATCCGTAATCTATTTTTAAATATTAGTTTAATATATAAATATGGTAAAAATGTTTAATTTAGGGTTGTACCAAAAACGTTTTGGTGGTAATAATAAAATTGTAGCAGCATCTATTAATTTAGGTTCTACAAAAGGTAGAGGATCTTCTACAAGAATGTTTAATTTTTGCAATAACAAAGGAACAAATAGTTCGTGTATAAAACAATTTATAAATCAAAAATAGTATATCAAAATAGTATAATTTAATTATATTTACATAAATTATATGAAAACATCCAAATATAAAAGAACAAAAAAGAATAAAAGAATAAAAAATGCAACAACAAAAATAACACGGATTAGAAGAACGCCCACAAAAAGAAGACACGCAAAACGAAGAGACACAAAAAGAAGACAAACAAAACAAAATAAAAGAACAAATAAAAACAACACGAATGGTGGAATGATTCGTTCAACCTTTTTTACAAGTCCTAAAACAATTCCACTTACAACAAATCAATCTGAAATAGTACACTTTTTTACACCAAAAACAAAATATATGGAAATAATCGGGTATAATATGATTTTTACAGACAATACAATAAATTTTAATGTTGAATACACTTATACTTTTACTGAACCTACAGAACAAACAGTATTATATAATTATTTAAAGATTTTTTCGGTTAGTGTGACTAGTTGGAACAATCCACAGTTGTGGGAAATCTTAAATGGTCCTGGTATTATCCATTATTTAAACAATCAAATTACAAATGACAAATACAACGGTTTATTTACAAAAAATAATACTGAAAATTTAATTGACTTGAATATGTTTCAAATCGTTCGTGAAAATGGAAATATTAATATTCATTTGAATAATAAATGGTTATTTAGTCCTGAAATAAACAATTCAGAATTTAGTGAAAAAGAAAACAAAAAATTAATATACAAAAAAATAGTTGAAATACTTACACAAATAAATATATTACTTCCTACAGTTACAGAATTACAATTATTATTTGTAATCAATTTATTAAATATATCTTCTGAAGAAGTGTTTAGTTTTATGTTGAATGGTATTCTAAATAATGTTTATGAAAAAAATATGGAGTTACTAACATCAAATGAATACAATTTACTTTGGAATGGCGATAAAACAACAAAAACACCCGAAGAAAAATTTATTGATCGTGTAAAAAAATATGAAAAACCTATAAATAAATTATTTGGTTTAAATAATGTTGAAGGCGGTATATTGCAATCTATAGAGAGAATAACAGATAATTATATAATTATCGAAAATAACGAGTTAAAAATGCAAATAATATCGGTTTCCTTTTTATTTTTAAAATTAGAAAACAGACAATATATAGAAACTCTTGATAAAAATGATTTGTTATTAGCACTAATATATACTACAAAAAAAGTAAATATTACTACAGGAACATTAGAAACAAGTTCTAAATTTCGCTGGGTTGTAGACAACAGAACAATGGATTATTTAATTTGTGCAATGAATATTGAAGAATTATTGCCTTTTTTTAAAAATATTCCAGTTATAATGTCAGACCCATTTAAAAAATGGGTATATCAGTGCAGTGGTATAAGAATAGGACATCATGGAACTCTTGTAAGAAAAGATCAAACAGAAAAAAATCAATCAAATGCGACATTATATAGTAATGTAATGGATGATAAACCCAATAACGATACACCGACAAATGAATCATTACCATTACAAGATAATAAAGAAATATTATAAATAATCAGAATTCTTATTTATTGAATGGTTCAAAAAAGTCTAATATTTTATTATAAAATATTAATGACTTATCTTAATCCTAAAGTTTGGGGACCACTTTATTGTTTTTTTTTACATACATTAGCAATGACAAATCCGCAATATCCAAATCCAGTTAAAAAAAAAAAATATTATGAATATATACAAAATTTACCACTGTTTCTTCCAATAGAAAATATGTCAAATGAATTTAGCCTTTTGTTAGACAAATATCCAGTAGTTGCTTATTTGGACAATAGAGAATCTTTTGTACGTTGGATGCATTTTATTCATAACAAAATAAACCAAAAATTAGAAAAACCACAAATTAATTTGAATGAGTTTTACATAAATTATTATGAAGAATATAAAACAACGAATGAAAAAATGAGTGAATTTTATAAATGGAGGGGTAAACTTATTTATATTGGTGTTATATCCATTATCACTGGTGGTATTTATTATTTATATGATAAATAAATAATTCTAATTAAAAATAAAAATAAATAATTCTAATTAAAAATAAAATTCTAATTACTATTTGAATCTCTATTATATATAATCTGCATTATATATAGTAAATAAATGTGTGATAAAGTAGGAGGTAATATATTAGCCTCTGGTGGGTTTGGATGTGTTTTTAACCCTGCATTAAAATGTAAAGGAGAAACCAATAAAAAAGCGGATCCAGGAAAATTAAGCAAACTAATGTTAAAAAAACATGTTATTCAAGAATACACTGAAATAACCAAAATAAGAGAGAAAGTAAAAAGTATTCCACAATACCAAAATTATTTTTTATTAGACGGGTTTACTACGTGTAAACCTGCAAAACTAAGTACGAGTGACTTATCAAATTATACAAAGAAATGTAAAGCTTTAAAGAAACATAAAATAGATAAAACGAATATTAATAAACAATTGGATAAACTAATGATTTTAAATATGCCAAATGGAGGAATTCCAGTAGATGATTACATTGAAAAATATGGATCATTTGAAAAATTAATAAAAATAAATAATTTATTAATAGATCTTCTTACAAATGGTATTATTCCAATGAATGAGAGAAATATATATCACTGTGATATAAAAGACTCGAATGTATTGATAGATATGACAACAGATGAATTAAAAGTACGTTTAATTGATTGGGGACTTTCTACAAATTATGAACCTTTTAAAGATGAACCTTTCCCGAAAACATGGCGCAACAGACCGTTGCAATTTAATGTTCCTTTTTCGGTTATATTGTTTACAGATGATTTTATAAAAAAATACACAGTGTACCTTAAAAATGGCGGTAAATTAAATGAAAATGATTTACGCCCTTTTTTATTAGATTATGTGTATTTTTGGTTTAAAGAAAGAGGACCTGGACATTATAAATTTATAAATGAGATAATGTATATTTTATTTAATCATAATTTAAAAAATGTATCCGAAGACGAAAAATATAAATTAATTGAAAATGAATTTACTATGGTATACATATTAAATTATCTAATTGAAATACTTATACATTATACTGTTTTTAGAGAAGATGGAACATTGAATTTGCGAAAGTATTTAGATAATGTTTTTATACAAATTGTAGATATATGGGGATTTATAAATATTTATATTCCTATTTTAATAATATTAAATGATAATTATGATAAATTAACCATTCGACAAATGAAAATATTTAGTGCATTAAAACATATATTTTTACAATATTTATATTTACCAAAAATAAAACAGATTCAAGTAAATGATTTAATAAAAAATTAACAATATTTAAAAAAATTAAATCAATATAAAAATGAAGTTTTAAAAGAGACCTAAAAAATTAAATAAATGAATGAAAATCAATAATTCTACTATTTTTTTTTAGTTATTATATTAGTAAATATATTCTTAATTATATATATTTATGTATTTTATTTATTA
>Ga0114968_10001871_pt1 | contig 16236 bp, 25 predicted proteins | sample M_130807_EF_Meta_FD_87020 | JGI IMG/M metagenome (GOLD analysis project Ga0114968, IMG submission 87020) | Freshwater microbial communities from Lake Montjoie, Canada to study carbon cycling - M_130807_EF_MetaG | ecosystem: Environmental > Aquatic > Freshwater > Lake | place: Lake Montjoie...
AAACAAAATGAAAAAACTATTAACAATATTGGCCCTACTATCAGCAATAACAGTATTTGCTGAACCACTACACCTCTGTAAGGGCCAATATGCGTTTTGCGGTGCGTCAGGTACTACATTAACCGGTAAAGATATTACTGTGTTGGGGCAAACATTCAAAGAGGGTATGTCAGTATGTCCAGTAATGAATGGAACTTCTATTGCAAACTTTACATTGATGCAAAATTCGTGTGATGCTCCCAAAGGCAAAGTATGGTCATTATTTGCACCATTAACAAGTGTTCCACAAGCACCTAGTTGGGCAAACGCACCGACAGTCACTCGCACATTTATAACTACTGACAAACCAGGTGGCGGCATGAGTAATATGTGGAGTATGTTATGCGACATTCAACCAAAAAAAGTAAACGGTGCAACATTGGCTAACTGTTATGGACCTATGAACGAGTCACCTTGGACAAATGATCCTGTACCAGTAGGAGCAACATTTGTTACACAAGCGATAGAAGGATCTCCAAACCCAGTGGGTGGTAGAGTACCGGCAAGAGTGGCTGTAAAATTAGAAACTAAAAAGGAAAGTAAATGAAAGCAATTATATGGTCTAAGTATCATTGTCCTTATTGCGACCAAGCAAAGGCACTATTAAAGAGTAAAGGTTACACAATTGAAGAAAAGAAAATTGGTGACGGATACACAAAAGAAGAATTATTAGAAGCAGTACCAACTGCCAGAACAGTACCACAAATCTTCATTGACGGAGAATTTGTGGGTGGGTTTACAGAACTCAAAGAAAAACTTGCAGCCTAAGGAACACAATGCAAATAGCAATCGAACCAAATTCAGTATATACATTTAAATTAAACAGTGGAGAAGAACTTATAGCAAAAGTAATTCAAACAGGCGGAGAATTCATTATCATCGAAGAACCAGTATCTATTGCACCTACACAACAGGGTATGCAAATGATTCCTAGTGTCTTTACCGCAAATCCTAAGAGTGAATTTAAGCTAAATACTAGTAGTATTGCTCTTTATGCTGAAACTGACGACAGTGTTAGAATGAAGTATTTAGAAGCAACCACTGGTATCAAAGTACCAGATAAGAAAATTGTATTAGGATAATTAATGCCACAAATAAGTAGGATAGGGGATACAAATGAAATGAAAGGTGCTATTATTAATGGCGCTAGCACTGTGTTTGCCAATGGAATATTAGTTGGACAACAAGGTAGCAAACTCACCCCTCACGCACCATTTAAAGGTCCACATAAAAGTGCGATTGTAACAAATGGTAGTCCTACTGTTTTTGCTGATGGTATAGCTGTAGCAAGAGTCGGTTCAGGTAATAGTTGTGGCCATCATATGATACAAGGTAGCCCGGATGTATTTGTTCCATGAGTGATACAGGAAAACAAAGCCCACTAGGAGTTAATAGTCTTAACTCATTGTTAGTAGCACAAGGATTGCAAATCAATCCTACCTTTACCTCGTATGCAGGTAGTAGCACAAGTTTTCCGTCATATTCTTTTGGATTAGTATGTCAAAATACTGTATTACGTGTTATTACATATGCCATCAATGAAGGTTATAACGGTCATATAGACATAGATCCTGGTGCGCCACCAGACGGCACACCCGATCAAACTACATATAACAACCTAATAAGTATCGGTGGTGGTACTACAACGGTCAATATTACCAGTATCACATCAGGTGTTATACCAGACACAGATACAATTTACTTTGAGGTAATATACAGTAGTGGTCCGCAACTAGCACCTGGTACTTATATTTTAATTGAAGGTTCAAATATTTCAAGTCTTGACCCCGGAGTACCTGCAGGTTTCTATAATGGAAACTGGGAGATAGCCACTGTAAACGGATTGTCTTTCAGAGTGTATATAACTGCTAACTACGGTAATGCTACAACTCCCGGCAATTTTAGAATTGATAATCAAGTACCTGGATTAGGCAATGCTAAATCATTTTTATATACTTGGGAACAAAAAGTAGGACCATATGGAGTAGGATCATTTACATTGGGCGATAAGAAGGGATGGGGCGGGTCATACTATAAAAATAATCAGCCTCTGCCAGTAACATCTAGCGTTAATACAGCTAATCCAGCAACACAATGGGCATACGTAAGACTAATGCCATTACAAGCTTGGATGGAGTTTAATTACAACAGTACGTTAGGATCGGGGTCAGTTGCTAATCCAGCTGGATATAGAGATTTTTTACAATCTTGGATGAGTTGTTATAGTTATGCAGAATATTCCAACAATGCGATACTTTCAGTTGATAACAGTAAAACATTTTTAGATGGTACATATAGTAACATGAATGATTTAATTACAGCGGACATTACCGGTGTAAGTTTATCTACAAACATATTTGGACAAGATTTAATTAAAACAGGCAAAGCGATTGATTTAAGTAAAATTTCTACATTTGGATTACCTTCAAATTTATTACTAACATTAGTACAAAATAATGCATTAACAAAAAATGTAAGTTTAGCATTATTGGCATCTGGAATTCAACAAGATGAGTTAGGACAATTATTAGGTAATTTAAGTCCTGCTACAACAGAACAAGAACGTAAAATATACGGGGCATTCAATCTTATTGTAGGTGATGGCCTTGCAGAAGTACTAATCCCATTAAACTGTAAGACAGCAGGGTTGGACTCATTGGCTGATTTATTGAATCCTAAAAAGTTATTCCCTAATAGCTATCAATCATTGACAGTTCCAGTGTATAATACTACACAATCTGTAACTAATAGTAAGACATACTATCCTATCTATAGTGGCGGTGGAGTGAATGGTAATTTAAATAGTCCACAAGTAACAAATCAGATTGGTACACAAACACCAACTGGTGCCCCTCAAATTGCAGAAAATTTAAATCAAACTAGTCCCGTAACTAATGAACCAGTTCTTACAACTACAACTAGTTCTGGTAATGGTGGTAAAGTATATGATACGTTTGACAATGCGGTGAGGTAATATGGCAGATACAATAATACAACAATTTCCTATAGGGTTTGGATCATACTTAGCTGGTATATTACCACCTGACGTAGCAACCGCGGCTGGTGCATTTGGTGTATCAGTTGGTCAAATTAAAAACATTACCACTGTTCCAGTAGAAAAGTTTGCACAAGTATGTATGAACTTAGAAACTATTAAAGGACTAAATGTTAATGGAACGGCAGTCCCCACAAATTTAAATTTACGTAATGCGGCTCGCCCTTTAATTGCACTAGGTAGCGGCCCACAACAATCATATACGATGAGTGACTTCTTTGGTTGTATGAGTGGCTTACCTTATAATGGTCCATTGATAAACATTTACAATAAGCTAAATGAAGTAGCTACTACAAAACTATTCAATATATACCATGAGACTTATCTTGCAGTAACATACCAACGTGCGAGAATGAGCATTACCCAGTCAGTATATAACGTATTGATTCAACCGTATATTGCCCCTGATCCAACAGCAATTCCTCCAATTGCAGGACAACCTAGGATTGATGATTGGTATTACACAATAAGTTTTGCGGTAGACGTTAAAGGTGGAGGTTATGGTAGAGGAACTGCACCACCACCGTTAATTGTTATACAACCAAATAACGTAGGTGCAAGTGCAACCTGTACTATAGGCACAAACGACAATGAAATACCGGGAAATTTTGGTAGAGTTAATGGTTTAAGTGCAAATTTTGGTAACCCATACAAATATGCAACAACATCAGTTATGCAAGCATCTGCGCCGGCAGCACCTACTCCACCAGAAGAAATAATTTATATTCAATTACCTCCGCCTGCCAACTTACCAGTTCAACCAAATGGTAATTTCTCTACTGCAGGAACTAACGTATCATTGGGATATGGTAAAGGCACTGCGGGGACTATTGTAACAGGTCCCGCACAATGGCCGGGTATGAACACACCTATACAACTATATATTGACCAAGCAAATGCAGAAGTTAATGTTATATTGTTATCAAAGACAACTCAGTGCAAGAGTCTTAACGATTCTTGGAATGATACCGGATATCAATTAAATATTGAACAACGTGCAAGAGTTAGTGCATTACGACCTCCATTGGAAGATATAACAAGAGAAGATTTCTTATCATTGTTCCCCACAGCACAATACACGTTTACTGATTCTATTCCCTTGTATGCTAAAAACATTATGCCACATATGTATACACAAACATTAGAGGCTATATGTAATTTAAATACACCCGGTGGTCAAAGCATTGTTGCTATGATGCGTGAGAGTCGTAACCAAAACAGATTAACAGAGATGGGTGTAACACTAGATAACAACATCAAAGATACACTAACTAATCTACAACAATCTATACTTGCAGGTACTCCTGTTGTAGTAGGTGGGCAAACAGTACCAACAGGAACTATTCCAATTGCTACATATGATCCTACTACAAATGATTTAATAATAGTCAACCCAGATTACTCTACGAATAATCCAGCAGATGAAGGAACTACTGGATTTGGCACCGGTAGTTCTGATAATATTACAGGTGTAAATGGTGGCACAGGTGTAAATGGTGGCACAGGTGTAAATGGTGGCACAATTACTGCAACTACTGCAACTACCTCATCAACAGAGGTAGTAGATTATGGTACATCAAATACTCCCGGTTCATTCAGTGGTTCTGAATATGCAAATATCACACCCCCAAATTTGAATATCTATAACATATCAAATACTCTTTTATCATCAACATATACCATAGCAGAAGCAATTGACGATGTAATCCGTTGCAATTGTGACTGTTGGGATTTAATTTAAAAGGATAGATTATGAAATTAAATTTTCTTAAACCTGTTGTTGCCTTGATTATAATCATAGTTGTGCATATCACATACAATCCTATTGAAATGTTTACTGCACAAGAAGAACCAGAACAAGTCGTTGTTGCTAAGGTAGTAGACCCTAAACAACTTGCGTGTATGGCAAAGAATATATTCTATGAAGCAGGTAGCGAATCTATACTAGGTCAAGCTGCCGTGGCTAGAGTAGTAATAAATCGTGTTAACCATGGTTTTGCAAAAACTCCTTGTGCAGTAGTATATCAATCACATATGGTAGAAAAAATAATAGACGATGAGGCTGTTATAGTAAGATTATGTCAATTTAGTTGGGTTTGTGAAGGTAAGGGTGAACTAAACACTAATAGTCAAAGATATAAACAAGCACACCAAGTAGCATATGATGTTATGGCTAATGACGCTTACAATGATGTTCTACCTAATTCAGCGTTATTCTTTCATAATTTAACGGTTGATCCGTTATGGCCTTACAGACAAGTAGCAAAGATTGGCAATCATATCTTTTACAGTAAACATAAAAAGCAAACCAATACCCAAAAGACTATCACTAAATCAGAAAATAATATATAATAACTAATGAGTGACAAACCAAATTCAGCAAATGGTGTTAGTAGCTATGATTCTACCTCTAGTGGGTCATTGATTCATTTCTTTAATCGTAATGTAACACCATATGCGACAGAAAGTAGTGGACCCAAATTTGATTTAGTACCTGTTGAAAAGTATAAAGACATTATGCTTAATGTTGCTAGGTTGCATGCCAAACAAGAATATGATAGAATAATGGAACTAGTTGCTGTTTTACAGAAACAAGCAGAACAGATTAAACATCGTTTAGACTTGACTGATATGGTACATGCCGCTAAGTATGACTTTCAATTAGCAAATGGTAATATATATTGGTTGTTGTTTGATACATTAAAACAGTTTACTAGATTAAGCATTCACGGCCCTAATGATTGGTCGGGTACTGCGCCCGAACAGTATGAATACATTTGTAAAGTTAAATGGTTAGGTGATCACACTTGGATAGAGGTAGAAGATGATAAGTAGTAGCCCAGAAAAACATACCTTTCAAAAAGAAGGTTATGTGAAACGATGTGAAGAACAAGGCAAGTTGCCTAATCCTGACTATATAGAAATGTACAAGTCTTGGCGTGAACAGGATGAAGCTAATATAGTAGATCCAGTCTGGCAAAAAGATAATATGGAGTATGACTTACGTAGCACTCAATGGATTATAGACAAAGTAAAAGGTGATGATGTATATGCACAAAACTTATATGCATCAATGTGCAATCGTGATTTCACTAAAAATGATGTATGGCCTATACTAACTGAGAAGCGTTGGAGTTGCAGTTGGAGACACGCAGGAGGTATCGTTGCTGATATGCAAGAGAAGGGTGATTACATTGATTGGTATTGTAGTGGCATAAGAGATAGTAAGATATTAGATGATGATGAATTTTCTGCACTAACCAAAGAACAACAAGAATCATATATACAAGGTAAAAAGTTTGTTCCTGAAAGTTGTGTGACAGATGAGATACGAGAAGATTTATTGAAATTAGGTTGGATAGTAGTAGATGAGTCGGAAGAATTTTGATATCATACCTATTTCTTTCATAGCAGGTACTGGCGGCAGATTTATAAGTTACTTATTAAACTCTGCTAAAAGCAATGTTCCGGTTGAAATAAAATTTAGTAAATATGGGAATACACATGATATATGGAATTTAGATATTGAAATAGGCGCTACTCCATACGATCTTACAGTTTCGTTAGACAAACATATTACATTTCTTATAAAAGAATTATCAAGAAAACAAAATAATTCTGAGTTTGTAAAAAATAACCCACTACCATATTATGGAAGCTGCCACATTGATGACATTGAAGAATTGTTATTTTATTTTGATAAAGCAATACATATAACATATGATATAGAAGATATTCCTATGATATCTTATGTACTTGTTGGCAAGCAAATGATTGACCAATGCCAACATGACCAGTTGTTATTTCTTAGACACTTCTATCGATCACACACTACATTATTAAAAAGTAGATTGCCTATTCGAAAAGCTAGAACTGATTTAGAACCAAATTTATTAAATATTTCTTGGAAAGACATCATTTTTAATGATCCCGATCTTCTTATTGAAAAGTTAAGTAACTTTTCAAGTATCGCAATTGACAAATTTAAAATGGAAGATTTATTGGAATGGAGACGTAGAACTAATAGTTGTATTAATGAGATGCCAGTTTTATTAGAGTTATGACACTAATAAAATCAATTGATATCATCCCGATTACATTTATTCACGGAACAGGTGGTAATTTTTTATGTAGTTTTATTATTGCGGCAAAAAATAATAATCAAACGCCGTTTGTATTAAGCGACCATGGGAATATGCACGAAAACTCATTAAAGGATATACCCACAGAACCAGCTTCAATAGAGAATTTGGATCAACTTAAAATAGATTCAATCATAAACGGCAAAATAATGGTTGATATTTCACCGTATTATACATCCAGTCACATATCTGACCTAGAATTATTACAAAATTATTTCGAACGGTCTATAAGGATAACTTATGATAATAATGATATATTAGAAATTAGTAATGCATATATTGGAAAATTTTGGTTAGATCAAAAGTCTTATAAAAAAGATATAAATGTGTTGCATAAAATGAGTATCAATACATTAACCAAATATCAATCTAAATTTTATGAACAACTCATTGATAATGTATTGTTTATATCCTGGGATACATTACTGCACGGTAATTCCTTAGTACTGATAGAAAAACTAAGCAATTTTACACAAATTCCTATGGAAAATTTTAATATAGATAATTTGAATCATTGGAGAGAAAGAACTAGATTATGTATAAAGAAAATACATAAATTATTAACATAAATACAATACATACAAGGAGTATTATCATGTTAGAAACATTATTTTGGTTAGCACTAGGTGCTTTTATTGGTTGGAACTTTCCTCAACCACTGTTTGCAAAGAACATTCAAGCAAAGATTTTGACTATGTTTAAAAAGGATTAATATATGGCTTATAGCGCAAAAGTAGTTGACCACTACGAAAACCCACGAAACGTCGGTAGTTTTGCAAAAGACGATGATGATGTAGGTACAGGTATGGTCGGCGCCCCTGCTTGCGGGGACGTAATGAAGTTACAAATTAAAGTAGATAAACTAACAGGATTAATCACAGATGCCAAATTTAAAACGTATGGGTGCGGGTCGGCTATTGCTAGCTCAAGTCTTGTCACTGAATGGGTCAAAGGGAAAACACTTGACCAAGCTGCCGAACTCAGAAACTCTCAAATCGCAGAAGAACTTGCACTCCCCCCAGTCAAAATCCACTGCTCAATCCTTGCGGAAGACGCCATCAAAGCCGCAGTAAACGATTATAAACAGAGGCACTAATGTCAAATGAAACAGCAAAATACATAAACAGCCACCGCCGTCATAAAAACGATGTAGCAATTGCAAGACAAGTTCGTATTGCTAAACAACATGGTTTAGGATTTCATGATAAATCTATCAAAGAACCACATCGTTTAGCAAAACATCACGTTATGGACTGTGGTAATCCACAATGTCCTTTATGTGGTAATCCACGTAGGTCACATAAAGATAAACTTACTACACAAGAGAAACGATTGTTTCAAGATGTTGAAAAAATATCTGATAAGCATAGTAATGGTTTAGCATCGACAGAAGAATAATATACCCTTTTTATTGTATAAATAGTAACGAGTATGTTATACTCATACAGACTACACACAAGGAGAAATTATGAAAACAGTCGGAGATAAATTAACAGCATTTGCAATTACAGGTGTCAAACCAGGACAACCAGAAGATGCATACTTTACAATTACAGAAAAGAGTTTTGAAGGTAAATGGAAAGTAATCGTTTACTATCCAAAAGACTTTACATTTGTATGTCCTACAGAGATTGTAGCATATGACAAGTTGACTACCGATTTTGCTGACCGTGATGCAGTATTATTAACAGGTAGTACAGATAACGAGTTCTGTAAGACAGCATGGCAAAAGGCACATCCGGATCTACAAAAGATCACCCACACTCAGTTTGCTGACACAGCACGACACCAAAGCGGGGAAGAACGTGGTAGCGTAAGTTTAATCGAACAGTTGGGTGTATTCTATGCTCCGGCAGGTGCGGCACTACGTGCAACATTTATTGTTGACCCACAAAATGTTATTCAACATATTACAGTTAACAACTTAGATGTTGGTCGAAACCCAGAAGAAACATTACGTGTATTAGACGCATTGCAAACAGGCGAACTATGCCCATGCAATCGTGCTATCGGTGGTGAAACATTATGAATCAAATCAATCCAATCACAATAGGCGGAGACTGGGTTGCAAACATAAAAGAATCTATTCCAGATCATTCTAAAGATATTAAATTAAATTTAGACGCGGTTATTAATCGCAGTGGGTTAGATTTAGTTGATGCACACGCCTGTGCATTAGCAGCCGCTATTACATCAGGTAACGGTGAACTAGCATTTGAAATTCAAATGAACAGTCCATTAATGAATGCAGTAGAGCGTGAAGCCGCAAAGACAGCCGCAAGTTTGATGGGGCAGAACAATGTTTGGTACCCATTTGTTGAGATGGCAGGTGACGAATCAATGAAGGGTTTACCTGCAGGCCTACGTATGAATGCATATGCTACTCATGGTGGTGTATCTAAGAAGAAATTTGAAATGTATTCATTAGCCGCAAGCATTGTTGGTAAATGTCATTTCTGTGTAAAAGCACATTATGATACACTAAAGGCTGAAGGCATGACTACGCAAGAGTTAATGTCTGTCGGTCGCATCGCCGCAGTTGTTACTGCAATAGGTAAAGTAGCACCTTAATTATTATCGGGACTTAGTCCCGATAATACCATTACATCTTCAAATTGTTGACCAAATTTAATTGAGTACGGGAATCTTAAACTTAGTACCAATCTGCAAGTGGAATTATTATTCGTTATTCCATGGACAACATCTGTCCTAACAAAAGTAGGACAGTCAATCGATGTTGTATCTATTTTTATTAATTTTGTAGGGTCTATAATTTTACTAGCAGATGTTTTATTAAATCCCAAATAACCATTATCAAAGTTGTTGTCCGGGCAACTGTACCAATCCATAGTGGTATTTTGATAGCCACTGATAGGTATGTTTAATCCTATTGGCGATCTATTAGTTGACGTACCATCAGCATGAGGTGCTAAAAAATCGTGTGCAGGGGTTAGATAAAATCTACACATTCTAATAGGAACTTTTTTTCTACTTTCAATAAAGTTATAAAAGGTGGGGGCATTTGTTTTAAACCATGAATAATGTTCTCCCCAAAATCTTATATTTGCATTTACTTTATCAATAGTTGCCGCCGCAAGTTCAACTCGCATGACTTCAAAATTATCAATATTTAATTTTTTATAGAACATCATTAATCAATTCTTTTTTATAATGCATTTCTTTTAAATCAGTATAACTATTATTTTTAAATCCAATAGATAACATTATACGTTCCTTGTCAGGATTTTGATTTTTCACGTAATGTGTTTTAGTCACATTTAACATAGTAAAATAATTTGTTTTATAGTTAACTGCTTCCATCTTTTGTCCAGTAAACATACTAGAATCAAACCCATATGTTTCTTCAAATAGTGGCATGTTTATGGCTGCAATTCTAAACTTATCAGTATGAGGAGGATATAAAGCCATTGGTAATGTTTTTAAAAACCCACAGCACGTAAAAGGAGCATTTATAACTTTGGATAACTCGATTCGCAAATATGGGCTAGCATCACACCTTAATACATTAACTGGACTCAAATAATAATTATCAACACATGAAGCCTCATAATACATAGTCTCTAGTAAATTCGTAGGGCTATAGTTTAAAAATAGGTAATAATCATCCATAGTCATCTATTTATATAAATACAAGTCTATGAACTTCTTCTCATCTAATGCCAATACCCTAAACAAGATTCAATTATTTACAGTGATTACGTCAATAACAGGGTTATTTTACTTTGATTTCACTCTATTGAATGTTTTGTTGACAATATTTTCATTTTATGTCTACAGTATATTTGGGTTAAGTATGACATTGCATAGATATTATACGCATAAAAGTTTTGAAATGCATCCTATATTACATTGGGTTTTTACATTCATTTCAATACTAACCGGAAGGGGTAGCCCTTTGGGTTGGGTATATATTCATCGATTACATCACGCATTTAGTGATACTGACAAAGACCCGCACGGACCTAAAACAATGGGATTTAAATTGTTTGGGTTTAAACCCATCGAAGTACAGACTAAGCCTAATTTGTTTATTGTAAAAGATTTGATGAACCCTAAACAAATGTTCATAAACAAATACTACTTGTTAATTATACTTGCATGGCTAGTTGTATTGAGTATTATCGATATACAGATGATTTACTTTACATGGATATTGCCTGTCTTCTTAGTCCAATTAAGTCAAAACAGTTTCAATCATTTTGCTCACATATATGGTTATAGAAATTTTGAAACAAAAGATAATAGTACAAACAATTTCTTGTTGTGGCCATTTATATTAGGTGACGCCTGGCATAACAATCATCATGCCAATGCTGACAAAATAACCACTCAAATAAAAAGGTATGAGTTTGACCCTGTTGCAAAATTCATCAGCCTAATTAGAAAATGAAAGTACAAAGCATATTTGAAAACAACTATCATATCATTAATAAAGATATGATATTGTCCTATTGTAAAAATGCATTTGAAGAAAAATCTGAACCAAGTCATACCAACATGTGGGCGGATGATTGGGAAAATGATAATGCAGTCTTTCCCTACTTAATTTATGTATCTGATAGATTTACAAATAACAAAGGCGATATGTTTGTTCTATTAGATGATGACAATAGTATAGTAGCATTGTCCGGGGTTAACATTAGTGAATTTGATGACAAAGTTGCATTGGGTGGAGTAAGAACTTGGCTTAATAAAGAGATGCGAGGCAAATTTGTTATAGGAAGAAACTTGTTGCCCACCCAATTAAATTGGGCAAAAGATCACGGAATGAAAACAATAGCACTAACATTTAATGATTATAATAAACGATTAATTCCATATTTTAAACGTTCTGGATTTGGTATAGAAAAGAAACGCAATATTAATAGTATGTTTTACAATGGGCAATTCCATGTAGAATTTCCTGTGACAATTAATTATACAAAGCAATGGGTAATTTATCACAAGATTGATGAGCTATATCAACCCGATTGGGAAAGTATTAGATTTTTTGAAGATAAATAAAACTATGAAACACCTATTAGTTAGTAACACTCTTACCACACAACTATTTTTAGTTATAAGCCTGATTGGAAGTATAGTAGGATTTTATAACTATGGCGTGAGTTTAGATACAATAGGTTTAAGTATTTTGGGATACTTTTTGTATGTATGTTTAGGAATTGTTGTAACATTCCATAGAAATTTGACGCATCAAAGCTATACCACACATCCGACACTTACGAAGATACTCAGTTTCTTGGGATGTATGGCCAACACAGGTAGTTCTATTGTTTGGGTAGCCATTCACTTGAAGCATCACTTGAAGTCTGATAAAGAAGGTGACCCTCATAGCCCCTGGATCACTGGTTGGAGAGTATTCTTGTTGAAGTATTCCATAGATGATAAAATGAAATGGAAAATGAAACATTTCATTACTGATCCTTATCACCAGTTCTTACATAGATATTACAACTTGTTATTAGTTGTATATAGTTTAACATTGTTTCTAATTGGTGGATGGTATCTAATGATATTCCTGCATTGGATGCCTGTTGTACTAGCCGCAATTATGAGTAATATGGTTAACTATTCAGGACACAAAGAGTCTTGGTGGGGTTCATATAGAACATACAATTTAAATGACCATAGTCATAATAATTGGATATGGGCATTGCCTAGCTGGGGAGAAGGCTGGCATAACAATCATCATAGATTTCCTAAAAATTATACTACACAACACCAGTGGTGGGAAGTCGATCCTTCAGGATTAATTATTAAAATGATTAAGAAAAATGTTTAAAAACGATTGGTATAGATATAGATACGATGATGATGAATATTATCAACCAAAAAGGCATCAAGGTCAGAAATTTAATACTGCAATATTTACTGAAAATACAAAATTACTATCGTACAAAGATTCGTTGATTTTTAATGCCAATGAAATAGCCAACTGTTTCAATAATAAAAAATTTGCATTGATGCTGTCCGGCGGACTTGATAGTGATGTAATGTTCAGGGCTTCATTAGAAGCAGGCTTAGACTTCACTACATATATCTTTAGGTTTGAAAATGATACTAACATATACGATGTATCTTATGCAATTACTCTATGTGAATCACATGGTGCCAAGTATAAGCTAGTAGATTTAAATGTTACTAAATTCTATGAAACTGAAGCAATGAAATTTGCAGATATAGCCCAGACAGATAGACCACGTGCATTACCCCAATTAAAATTTTTAGATTACATTGACGAAGAATTTTTTATATATGGTCAAGGTGATATAAACTGGAAACGATTAAACGAGATAAATTATGATGAAAAGGGTGATTGGGTACATAGTTGTAATGAACATGAAATTTCATGGGAAAAGTACATAAGAGCTACTAACAGAAAAGGGGTACCATTGTGGTTTAAGTACACTCCTGAACTTCAATTATCAACTGCACTTACTAATTGGTCACAAGACTTATTAAATGATCGTATATACGGAAAAACTGGCACAAACACATCTAAGATTTTAGGTTACAGAGAAGGTTATCCTGATTTAACAATGCGAATTAAAAAAACAGGCCTTGAAGATTTTTTACCTATTGTATCTGAAATAGAAGATGAACTATCTAAACTTAACAATGGGTTGGTCAATCGACAATCGTTTCTTAGACCTGCTAGCGAGTACATTGAATTATTAAGAGGTAGAAATACTGACAATAAATAAGGATAATATGATATCAAAATTCTTTTCACTTGATGGTCGCCCATATGTAAATAATGCTATTGTTTTAGCAGAGGTATTAAGCTTGGCAGTAGATACTTTTGGCGGTGTAAAAAATCTTAATATAAAATTTAAAAAGCCGTTAACATCTCAGGCTAACTTAGAGTTTAGTACTACTCCATTAAATGGGGATGCAATTGGGAGTTTTGATGTTCCAAACTTTAAGTTTTACTTTGCTTATACTCAAGTTGAAGGTAAACTACTTGATAGTAATTCAGCATCTGATAAATTAACCTACTTTGATTTGTGCTATGGCATACAGGGTAGAGATGAAGTACAGTTTGAATATGAAAAAGAGTTTGGCCCAATTGGCAATGCCAAAGTTATTGTTGCAATGATAGAGGTACCTGATACTGAGTTTGCTAACAAAATTATTAAGTCCGGTGTAATGCCTAAAGTAGAACTTAGCCCAATAAAACATACAGGTAATAAACGTTATCAGTATAATATTATGTTAGACAATACACTATTTTCTACTCGGTATTGCTCAGTCAAAGAATTTAATATATGACATATTGGAATGAAGTTTCGGACTCTCACTTAAAAGTACATAGTACTCCTCCATACCAAGCGTGTCGTAGCATTAGAGAAGATGTTAATATTGAAGGATATGTCGGGGACTTATTAGCTAAAAGTGATGTTATATTTTTAGGAGCGTGTGACATTATGTCTGCTTGGTATGATGCGGACAAACAATGGGCCAGACACATACATAAAACGCTGTATCCAAGTTTTCCCTTTATTGCACTAGGGACAAAGTCATCATCAGTTCCTACGATGGTTCGTAGATTGTATGCTTATATACAAAATTTTGGAGCACCAAAAGAAGTATATATGACTATGCCTAGGTTCGATAGTTATGAATATGTAAATGATGAGGGCACTTGCTATACTGCTAGTACCAATACAGTATTGGCAGATTTCTCACTCAAACACAACATTGTGACACAAGAAGATTATACTAAGTGGATGGCCAGATTAAATGCACAAAAAATAGCTCAAAACTCACATAATATAAAATATGTGTTGGAAGAAAGATTTGCATTCATTGAAACAATTTGCAAATTACATAACATTAACTTACATTGGACATTTAATCCAACTTCATTTTCAATAGAAGTTCTTTATGAAAATTTATTAAGCTTTGAACATATTTCTGATTTTATGAAAAAATCATTTGTTGGTATACCACAAATAAAAGATATGTTGCGTGACCATTCTATTGGCCCAGAGTCACAGATGGAAATAGTAAATAAGTTTATGAATCCTGAATCATGGGATTACATTAACTTTTGTCAACAAGCTAAAGAAAACTATGACTGGTATATGAATTACAAAAATTCAGCTAAATAAAATGTATCAAGTAATTAGAGAACAAGTTAGACCCAGTACCAGTGTAGATTTTTTTTCAGTGACAAAACATGCTCCTGAGGTAGCTGAATATTGGAACAACACTATTGTAAAAACAGCAAAACATGTAAGTAGCACTCATTCTTTGTCAGAGGACCGATTGACAATGACTACTATAATGATTTACGCTTCAAAAGATGCATGGTATGACATGACCTCTGATCAATATCTTAATGACACCCTATTTGTTATTCAGCGAGAATATAATAAAAATAACAACATAATTAGAACTTTTAAAAGTGCAACAGAAATATGACAACCCCATACTACAATGACTATATAATACCGAGCGATTGGAATACTTTAGAAGATTTCATATCTTGGTTTGTAGATTCTAAATTCCCAATAGTAATCCCATGGGATGCAGAAGTAAGAAGAACTGATGACGCTACTACTATATGTCTTTTCAGAAAAGGACAATATCAGGTTGAAATTTATTTAATATATCCGGGTTGGGTAATACCTGAGCACGGGCACCCTGATGTAGAAGTTATAACGATGAATATGGGCGGCGGACGTAGGGGAGCAAAAAATAAACTTGGTGGCAGTAGCATCGCTGGAAATATCTCAGAAAAACTAGTAAATAGCAAAACACACGGTGGGGAATCTGCAACCCTGTTTTCAGATGGTTATTGTTTGTATAGTTTTGAGAAGTGGCCAGAGAATGTTAAGATCACATCAGCGGCAGTACATTGGAAGGGGAAAACCGCAGGACCTATACATGATGCATTAATAGAAAAATATTATCCGGGTGCTGTGAAAGAACCTGGATATGCAGATGTTACGGGTATTCTAGCTAAATAAGAAC